>Ga0208297_1000269_pt1 | contig 127845 bp, 90 predicted proteins | sample LMS_cellobiose_e_FD_187367 | JGI IMG/M metagenome (GOLD analysis project Ga0208297, IMG submission 187367) | Rumen-fistulated moose microbial communities from Alaska, USA - LMS_cellobiose_enrichment (SPAdes) (version 2) | ecosystem: Host-associated > Mammals > Digestive system > Stomach > Rumen...
ACCTACGGTGGCGTTCAGCGGGCTTTGAGCAGGGCAAAGAAGGCTTTGGCCAAAGAGCTTGAGAAAGGGGACGACCAATGAAAAGGTTGACGAAGAGGGAATTGAGGACGGCCTGCAGCCTCTACGCGGCCTCCTTCGAGCAGGCTCTGCCCGACCCTTCTCTGTATGCGGTCCGCCCCTCCGACGCAGCTTTCGCGCGGATGCAGCCCGCCCTTGAGAGCGCCGGCCGCTTGAGCCCGGGACCCGCCCTGCGCAGGCTCGCCGCAGCCGCAGCGGTGGTGGTGCTGATACTGGGAACGACGCTGACGGTAAACGCAGGTATAAGAGAGAAAGTGCTGGAATTGTTCCGAACGATCAGGACAAACCAGATCGATTACAATTTTGAAGATAGTATTGAAGCGACGGTAACAAAACTACCCCAACTGAATGCAGACAAACACTATGATGGTTTTGAGGCAGAAGAAATATATGACGTAGGTGAATATAGAGATGAGTTCTATATAAATGAGATCACTGGTGATTCAATATTTTATACCTGCGCAACAATTAATAGTTTTGCTGAATTTGGAGTGGGCGGCAATATTGAGACCCGAGAGACCGTAGACGTTCATGGATTTGAAGGCGACCTTTATCATACCACTGAAAATGTGCCGGAAAATACGCTGATATGGGTGGATACAGAACAAAATATCGCTTTTATGATAAGTACCACTTTGAGTGTTGAAGACGTTTATGACATGGTGGATCTTATATATCGATAATAGATATGATCCCGTAAATATCTGAAAAAACTATAGGTCATATGTAACATTTTTCCGCATTTCACGCGATGTATATAGTTAAGGCGCAGATCACCTTTGGTCTTTGGGGGAAAGGAGGCAATAAAACTATGAAAACAATGGGTTTTATGCGGATCACGCTGGCGTTTTTAACACTGATCCTGTGCGCATTTGTCATTTTTCCTGTTATGCGCTTGACAGCCCCCGATGGTCATGCCATAGACCTGACCTTTAAGGAGGCCCAACAGGCAGAAAATGGTCTGATCCTTACGGTCGATTATGATGCATACGGCAGTTTCTTCGAGATAGGAAAGGATCTTGAGGTATATGCCGACGCGGAAAAGAATACGCTGCTCAAAATGGTAAAAGCGGAGGGCCTTGATATCAATTCAAAAGACGTCGCTCTTAAGGTCATAGAAGTCAAGTGATGAGGACCCTCAATAGTCGATCGCAAGTGAATGATCCGGAGATGAATTATGGATGATGAACCTTTGAAAGCTATCCCTATGGCGCTGGTTTGCACGATCATATCCTTTTTTAACGGGGGAGTGCGATATAATGATCCTTCCTTCAACGACAGCGTGACATTCCCTCCGATCTGGGTACAGCTTATAGAGATCTTCTTAATTCATTTAGCGGGCTTTGCTATTGGCTTGTTGATCTTACGGCATATCCGCGAACAAATAGCGATTTTTAAACACAGGAAAAAGTAGCATGATACAAGCAGGATCTGGCATCTGTTAAAGATGATTCTTTGTAGAAGTGAAAATGATTTTACAGCAGAAAGGATGATGCAAAATGCTGTTTTACCTGCCTTATATGTGCCTGTGGGGCGGATGCTTCGGGATCACAGCCCTCGTGATCTGCCTTGTAAGACGAAAGTCTAAGGCAGACACGATTTACGCGGTCCTGTTTGCGGCGTATCTGGGCGCACTGATCGACTTCTCGCTGATCAGCGGAGGAACTTTTTCGGAACGGCGCGTCCAGCTGGTCCCCTTCGTCACACTGTTCATGAATCTTTCAAATGGCAGGGTGTACTACCTGAAGACCATGCTGGTGGAGCTGGCCAAATTTGCCCCTCTGGGGATTCTTCTCGGGATAAAGAAGAACGATGCTAAAAAAATCCTTCTGATAGGAGCCTCGGCGTCCCTGCTGATCGAGATATGCCAGCTGATAACGATGCATGGAGTCTGTGATATCGATGATGTGATACTGAATACTGTGGGCGTTATTATGGGCTGGCCAATTTGCAAACTTGCAATGAAACGAAAATAGGAAACGCTGCGGTGAACGTAGCGGAAGGAGCGGTCTTATGGAGCGGATCAAACGGATATTGACCTATTTTTCGGTGATGTTCCTGGTCAGGATAATTCTTGGATCGATAACAGAGAAGACGCTGATACTTCCCTGGAAAGAATATTGTTACATTATTGCAGAATTAGCCGCCATCGTGATCCTGACGCTGATCATCATGCCGGGGTTCTTTGATAAAAGGTGAAGCGTCCTTGCATCGGTCTGATCCTCAAAACTCACGATAGTTGAGTTTTAAGTCAGATGACGGCACATGCCCGGAAGATGTGTTCGGGCGGCGTGTTAACTGCAAGCTCTCAAAGAGGGGGCGCAGTTAACGGTTTTCAGCCTCCCGCGGTCGAAAGGCCTTCGGATCGACCGCATTTGTCCCGGATCGATCACGATCTAAGATGGATATGTGTCCAGGTATCAGGACATGCTATGGAATATCGGTCCTTCGCCTGCTTCTGAACGCTATCCTTCAATAAACGGCGGGACAGCGTTAACTTGACGCCCTGTCCGGGCATTTGCAGTTAACTTTCGGCCCGCGCATATACTTGGGCAGTCATCATCCCGCCTCCCTATCATCACGAGGGGCATGTGTTCTTTGCTTTTGAGCCGCTAAATGATATAATATTTATAATTTCAATATAATTTTGGCAGAATAGAAGAGCATATGGCCTTTACAGATATGCGACCAAGGCATCATATATTGGTTGGAACGCCACTGTACAATAGATCACAATAACAGCGGCATTCCTCAAATGGGGAAATACATGAAGAGAAGACACATATTGATATATATATCCTGTGCTGTCGCAATTTCGGTATGCGTCGTAATACTAGGGATGATAGTCTTCATTATGCTGGAGAAAAGTGTTTACCCTGTTGGAACTACTTCGATCACCGCCGTTTTTACAAACGCTTTTGTCGGGCAATATCACATGAGTCATAGATATACGCTCGAAAAATGCAGCGGCAACGCCTGGGAGAAGATAGAAAGAGATGACAAAGGAGCCTTTTTCGCGGACGATAGCTTTTCTCCCTCTTTAGGGACAAAGATCACCTTTGACGTCACAAAGTATTGTAACAGCCTCAGTAAGGGCAGATATCGCATCAAAATGACCGTGTATGACCGCAAACAGACCGCCCGGGAAATAATGTTTGAGTTTGACGTCATGTAAGCATCAATTAAATGGGTCCCGGCGGCTTGTCTCTCAAACCCTGCCGCCGGACAAATGAGAACTGCAGTAAAATACGGAGGCCACGATGAAAACTAAGGGGTACATGGGCGTCATCATCATTTTCGCCGCCTTTATAATTGTTGCGTTTCTCGCCGTTCCCGCGGCGCGTATGATGGGGATCGAGCTGCCGTTCATAAAAGAGACCTATCCCAACGGTATATTGGAGTTAACGGCTGATCTCAGCGCTTACGGAGAGTTTTTCGAGATTGGAAAGGATATCGAAGTCTATACGGATCCGGAGCTTACCGACCGTCTGAGAATGATTAAATGCGTCCCCAATGAGCCCTATGCCGGCCGGTATGAATACAGTTTCGAGCTTCCGGCAGGGACAGACGCGATCTGGATCACCCCGCCCCTGCTCTATATCCCCAATGAGATCGAAGCGGTGAGCTGCGGCGCTGCCGCCGGAAGCACGGCAAAGAGGCCTGACGGAGAGATCTGGTTCACCATTGATGAGTGCAGAGCGGCGAAGGCTGCGGACGGCCTTTATACCGTCAGCATCCTTATCGACCCTGCGGCAAAGGATCTGCCGAAAACGCCGAAACTTATTGCCGGCGGTCAGGAGCTCGGCGGGACTGCGGCGCTGAACTTTGACGGAAAGGGCGTCTTCACTTCTGGCGAATTTCAGTTTTCGGTAAAGGCAAACGATGAAGACGAGGCTGTCAGGATAGCGGAGAACTCAACGATCATCATCCGCGAGGAACTGACGGCGCGAGAGGTCGATGATCTTCGGATCACCAGGACCGGGACAACGACAGGCATGAAAGGATTTGAACTCAATATCATATACCCCCATCCTGATTGGGTCTTTTTAGACGATGAGTACTATTCGGTTGTAAAAAAGACTTCTGAAGGCTTCATTGCCTTTGAATATATTCAGAAAAAGGAAGAGTTACAGATCGAAGAGCAGCTCCTGGACAGCGGCAAAAGGGCGGACACTGAATTGGCTGATCAAATCAAAAACATGTCCGACGCTTCCGGTTTAGACAATATGTCTGAAGATGGACGATTCTACATTGATGACTGGGACTTACATTATTCCGCCATGCTGAATGATGCCGCAAATGTTTATCGTATCGATCGGGACGGAGCTTCGCACAAACTTGAAAAATCATATCGACCGGTTAAATTTATGAACTCTGAATTCCAACTGGCGTTTGTAAAAGATGATGTCTGCACTTTAGTTCTTCCTCCAAATTTGGATTACGCCGGTCTGGAATATCATCTTATAGAGAACGGAGAGACTTCATTGTTCCCGATGGTCGACGGTATCTATAGATTATCTGCATCTGCAAGGGAAGCAGTGAACATGAATCCGGAATACGACAGACTGACATATTCAGACGCCGTTGAGAAATTCCATGATGATATCTTCTGGAATCACAGGGTCGCGGTTTCGCCTGATGAAAGGCATATCGCCTTTTGTTCAAACAAAGATGATGGAGGTCAATGCAAATTATTCCTGATCGATATGCTCGGGAATGAAAAGATCATTGCAAGATCTGAAGGTCACGATCTGAACGTTTGCGGTTGGACAGATAACGAACATGTTGCATTTATTGAAACGCCGGACGTTGGCAATGCATTTTATACAGCGTCAATATCAGGGGAGGTAAACAGGATCGACTTTCCCGCAGAAAGCGGAGAGCATTTTTTCTATCTTGGTTCAAGTAATGGCAGGCTCGCATTTTCTGATGCTGCTGAACCTGATACAGTCCTTCTATACAACATATATGAAGATGCTGCGATCAAAACTGCAGAGCTGGTCATCCCCGGAGATATACGTATCAGAGAAGGGATCGATATCTTTGATCCAACCGGGACGATGCTGGCAGTTGTATTCTGCAGGGATGATAATGCCCGCGGAATGGCCGTTTTTAATGCAGAAGACGGCGAAATGATATGTGAGAAATACGCTCCTGAAGGAGATCCTGCCGAGAACATCGTATTGGAGACCGATTGGGTAGGAGATACTCAGCTTCTTGTTGCGGTCAAGAATTTGTCATCAAAAGAGATCTCAAGCTGGCTATACGATCTTGAAGGGATGTAGGTGAAATCGTTAAGAGATCATGTTGAATGCTATGATCATCATGGAAAGGGGACAATAATGCAAACTACCGATTTTACCAAAAGGGTCCTGACTGTCGTCCTGCTGGGCATGTGTCTGAGCTTTTTTGTCTATTGCGGCATAATGCTGTACGCCGAAAAAACGATACCGTTCAGCGACATCCAGGGGAACATGGACCTTGCAAAACAGAGGATGTCTGTTCTGGATACTGCAAATGTGTTTGGCGGGATCTCATCCAGCATCGCGATGATCGGTTTCATTATCGTATGTACCCTGTACGCTCGATCCGCCGAGAGACATAAATGGAAAGATATTATTCGCGGCGCGCTCATTACCGCGGCTGCCGGGAATCTTCCCTGGCTGGTATTCTCCCTGATAGACAGAGCGAATTACAAAAACTATCGGGACCCGGTCCTGACCCTCACCATTCATATTGCGGCATTTATACTGGCCTTCATCGCTATCCACCTTATCAAGGTGCTGCGCGGGAAAAGGCAGAGGTGAAAGGGATGAAGGGATCATTTACAGTTTCAGCGTATTGACGCAGCGAAACAGCGACGGATCGCTGCATCCCGTAAATGCAAGGACGATAAACGATGCGCAGATAGTGTTATACAGACGCGGATAACTGATCAGTTTCAAAAGGGATCTCACGGAAGCTGTCGAGGCCGCGCTGACGGCCCCGGCAGATCGATGATTTGGATTAAAAAAGACCGTATGGAGCAGCCATACGGTCTTTTGCGCGGGGCTGTTTAGCGTGGGACCTCTCCGCGGGATCACTCTCCGCGCCGGAGAAGCTCAAGGCCTTTTTCCAGTCTGTCCAGCCCTTCGGCCAGGACCTCTCTTCCGGTGGCGAGGCACATGCGCACGCTTCCCTCCGCCCCGGGACCGAACATCTTCTCCGAGCCCGGGACCAGGGCGAGCTTTACTTTTTCCTGCATGAAGTCGGTGAACTGCTGGCTTGAAAGGCCGGTGTCCCTGACGTCCAGCCACATGATGTAGGTGGCGTCGGGCATGTAGGCCTTTATCCCCGGCATGGCAGACAGCCTTTGGACCGCGTACCGGGCGTTGCCTTTGAGGTGGTCGGTGAAGGCTTCGCTCCAGTAACGGGCCTTGGTGATGGCGGCGAGGGCCGCGACCTGGGAGAGCGAACTGACTCCGCCGGCGGTGGTCAGGACCCCCGAGGCGTCCACCAGCCTGTCAAAGACCTCCCTGTCCCTGCAGTAGATGCAGCCGACCCGAAGGCCTGCCAGGCCGTAGGCCTTGGAAAAACCGTAGACCGACAGGGTCTTTTTGTTTTTCTCACCGCCCAGGGAGTTGATGCTGACGAAAGGCTTTTCGCCCAGGATCATGTCGGACCAGATCTCGTCGTTCATGATCCAAAGGCCGTGCTTTTCGCAGATCTCCAGGAGCTTTTCCAGAGCCTTTTCGGAATAGACCTTCCCCAGGGGGTTGTGGGGATTGCAGAGGCAGAACATGCGGGTCTTCGGGGTGATGTAGTCCTCGAGGTCCTCGAAATCGATCTCCTTGTCCGGGCTCACCGGGTAGTAGACGGGGACGCCGCCCGCGGTCATCACCGAGTTCTTGAAGAGGTAGTCCACCGGATCCATGACGATGGCCTCGTCCCCCGGCTCGAGGACCGCTCCGGCGATGATGTACATGCCCCTCGCAGCGCTGTCCACCGGCAGGATCAGATCCTCCGTGACGCCTTCGTTCTTGCGGCTGCAGAGGTCCTCGGCAATGGCCTTTCTCAGCCCGGGAAGGCCCAGCTTGGGGGTGTAGGAGAGGTAGCCGTCGGAGAGGTAATCGGTGATGGCGCCGATGATCTCGGGGGCAACGGGGAAGTCCGGGTCCGCCGCGGTCAGTGGGATGACGCCGTCTTCGACCTCCGCCCAGCGGAAGTTGAAGGCCTTGCGCCTTAAAGCGTCGAAGTTGATATTGCTGCTGCTGAAAAGTTCCATTTTTCTCTCCTGTGGACCATTGATCATATATTTGTCAGTAATTTTAACATAAATGCGCGGCGTCCGCGATCAGTAATCCCTGTCCTGGAAGTACGAAATGCTCTCGAGCCAGGTCTTGCCGTTCTTTCTGAGAAGGTCGAGGCCCGACACGAAGACGCAGTTGGCGTCGACCATTTCTTTGCTCTGCGGATCTATGTATGACGCGCACGAGCTGATCACATAGGGCTTGTCGCCGTCCATCCCCAGATAGAGCATCAGATGCCCGTCCATGTACAGGAGCTGGCCGGCCGGCATGTTCTTTATGACCTGACGCTTTCTCGGCAGGGTCATCTCGGAGCAGTCGGAGCGTCCCAGATCGGTGAGCGTCGCGATAGCGAGGGAATTTCTCGGAAGCTCGAACCCGTAGCAGGAGTAGACCTGGCGGATGAAGCCCGAGCAGTCGTTGGAGGAAAGGGTCCCGCCCCAGCCGTAGACCCTGCCCAGGAACTTGAAGGCCTGCCCGATCACCGATGATGAGGTCATCGCGGGATATCCTTCGCAGACGTCCTCCGAGGCCGGGACGAGAGCCTGCTCGAGGCCGAGGGTCCCGTCGTCTCTGCGGAAGGGGATCTCGACCGTGTAGCAGCCAAGAGCGCTCCTGCCGTTCACTGCCGCCGGGGTGCCTGAAGCCAGCCTGAGCTTCGTTCCCATCGGAAGGACCATCCCTGAAGACGCCGTCGGGACCGCCGTCTCGTCCATGACGATCTCGCAGCCAGTGACGGTGATAAAGCTTTCGGGCCTTGCGGCGGCAAGCCACTGGTCTTTATCGCTGCAGATGCACAGATCCTCCGTCCTCGTCCAGCCGCAGACCGTGCCGTTCAGGATGAAGGACCACTCTTTGTCCGCGCTCTCGTGGAGGATGACAACGCCGGTAAAGGGCATGACTTCGGCGCTCACCATATCGTTTATGTATTTTTCGTCAGGGCCGCCTGAAACAAAATCATCGGAGGGAAGGACATATGAGACCGTTCTGCGCACGCTGACAGCATAGACCGGATCCACCGTCCCGGGGATGCTGCCCGCCGCGCAGTTCTTTACAAGGCTGTCCCAATAGGCAGCGTCGGAAGCCCTCCCGTTCACGTACGCGGTCTTTCCGCCGGATGTGAAGTCTTTCGCCTTCTGCGGGGCGATCAGTGTCTTGACGATGTATCCGTCGAGGGTCTCCGGGAGATCGTACATGTAGAGCTTCACGCTGCGGCCCTTTTCCGGGCTGTAGTAAAGGACGTACAGAGGATTGTTCTCATTGAACTCCGCGATCTCTTCGGCAGAGAAAAGGAGCCTGTCCTGCCGTCCCGTGGTCCAGTATCCGGGACGGAGCATATTCCTTGATATCCCAGAGATTGCAGGGACCCGTTCGGAGGGCGGAGTCCCTATTCTTTCTATTGAAAGCGACGGATCTACGGATACTGTAGCGGGACTTTCATCGTCTGAGCAAAATATTCCTGCCATCAATCCCGCCGTAAAGATCAGCATAGCAGCAATGATAGCGGCTGATATTCGGTAGGCTCTTTTCATTCTTTAGATCTCCTGTTGTTCATGCAGTAGGCACATATGACAAAAAATGGTGTGGAAAGGCCGCTTCCGGTGGTCGAAGAAAAGGGAACAGCTTCCGCTAAGCCGTTGATCAGGATTGCAGCTGCAGCAGCCGCAAGGCATCGGATATGCTGTGGCTCTTCAGGATCGAATAGGATCCTAATTCCTGCGATGCACCATATAACAATGAGGATGAGCCAAATCGAAAGACCGATCAATCCCTGCCTCATAAGAAGCTCCAGAAACATGTTGTGGGCGTTGACAGTAAGGATCTCATGATGTCCAGGATAAACACCTGCAATTTTATCGAAATTCTGGTCCGAAACCCCCATCCAGGTCCTTCGGGGGGTGGAAAAAACATCTTGTAGACATCTTTCCCAGATAAGTAGCCGATCCTCCATGGTCGCAAGGTCGGTGGTCATATTCCGGACTGTTGGAACTGAAACATTGGAGAAAAGCTCTGAGTTTCCAGTTGCCATTGCAAAGGCTGAAATGACGCTCTTGAAGAGATGTGTTGGAATGTAGAAAAGAGATATGACAAGAACGAATACCAGCACGGCAGATGTTGCGATTATGAGAAGGGCTTTGAGCGATAGAGATGCATTTCTATTATGTATCTTATCATGAACAGTGATAAGGGTCATCAAAGCGGCAAAGAAGGCGATGGATGTGATCGCGGAGCGGCTATTAGCTAGTCCCAGGCAGAGCCATCCGATAAGTCCTGATACTGCAAAGGGAATACGCGTTCTTCCGGAAGATCTGAGCAGAGCAAAAGCTGATATGAGAATGAGTGCGGCGCAGTAACGTCCCAGAGAATTGGCATTGCTCATGCCGCAGAGTCTGCCGAGCTGAAAGCATCCCAATATACGATCATGGCCAAGATCGGATGTCCTGATGGAGAGCACCGCATGGATAAGAACTATAAGGCAGGCTCCTGAAAGCCCCGCCGATCTTGCCGATGCATATCGGTCAAGGAGCGGGTTTGGATCAGTGGAGGAGCGCATTAGAAAATACATGGAGAGCAGAAACATCCAGTGGGTAAAATGTATCGAAAGAAAGAAATACAAGGATGGACCGAAGCTAACAGCCGCAGATATCCAGGACCAGATCGTAATAGCTGCGAGCAATTGGACATCCCTGTATCTCCAGAGCTTTTCTGAAAAGAAGAGCAAACAGGCTACGATAAGGGCGGGAAGCCCTGTGACAGCGTGAAACAGAGCCGCGTGACTGCCTTTGAAGCCTTCAAAGCAGAAGATAAACGCAGCTGTAGGGAAATATACCGACATCATGCGCTGGATGGTCATATTCAGATCCTGTCCTGAATATAATGATTTTTTCATCGTCAGACCCGATCTCCCCCTGCGTTTGCGGACCTGCGGGCGGTCCCGCGTCCGCAGCCTGTGTTTGTATAGATACATTCATTATACAAAGGATAACAGTTCCTGTCACGGGAAAGCGGTCGAAATGAGATAGAACAAGTGTTATATAACGATTGTTAGGGCTTAAAAACACAACAAATCCGGGGCACAGCGGCATTTTCCCCATTGTCTGAACAAATATAATATGTTAAAATCTGAACGATCATATGAGTGAGTGATCACATTTAACATGCCTTAAACAGGCCCAAGAAGGAGAAGATCATGCCCGAATCGATGGACAAGGACCCGAAAGTCAGGTCCAAATATGAAGGAGAGGCCGAGCGGAACAAGAAATACGCCAAGCTTGGCGCAAGGATAACAGACAACGTGCCCCACAAGCTCTTTGGTCTCAAGACCACCGACGCTGAATACTGGGGGCTGCGCGAGATCCTCAGCGAGGACGAGGTGGACGTCGCTCTCACCATGAAGCAGCGCAAGTGGTACACCGAAGAGCAGCTCTTCGAGATGAACAAGGCCATGGGCCGCGAAAGGTTCGACAAGACCCTGAACGACCTCTGCGTCCACGGCTTCGTCGAGTACGACTACGGCGACCACTACGACGACAACGGCCCGATCCCCGGCGCTCCTAAGGAAAAGCGCTTCCGCACCAGCTATTTTGTCCCCGGCAGCGCGGAGCTCTTCAATTCGTCCCGCGACAGGGTCGAGAGGAACCCGGCCGTGACCAACATGTTCGAGCGGATGACCTTCCTGCCCCTTGAGCACATCACCCCCATGGTACCCCCGGGGGGCGACGGCATCGGCATGCACGTCATCCCGGTGGAGAAGGAGGTCTCGGCGTCCCGCGAATCGGTCAGCATCGAGAAGATCTCATACTGGCTGAAGAAATATGAAGGCCATCTTTCCGCCGGCATCTGCTCCTGCAGGGCGTCCCGCGCCATGCTGGGAGAGGGCTGCACCGACGACGAGAACGACTGGTGCATCCAGGTGGGCGACATGGCCGATTACACCGTAGAGACCGGAAGGGCCCATTACATCACCAAGGAAGAGGCTCTTAACATCCTCCAGAAGGCCGAAGAGAACGGATTCGTCCACCAGATCACCAACATCGACGGCGAGGACCACATCTTCGACATCTGCAACTGCGACGTCAAGATCTGCAACGCCCTCAGGACCTCGCTGCTCTTCAACACCCCCAACCTCTCGAAGAGTGCCTACACCGCTCAGGTCAACAAAGACAACTGCGTCGCCTGCGGAAGGTGCGTCGAGGTCTGCCCGGCGGGAGCGGTCAAGCTGGGACAGAAGCTCTGCCAAAAGGACGGCAGCCAGATCCAGTACCCCAAGTCGGTCCTTCCCGACAAGATCCGCTGGGGCAAGTACGCATGGGACGAGAATTACAGGGACACCGCCAGGGTCAACACCCACAAGACCGGCACCTCCCCCTGCAAGGCCGCATGCCCGGCCCACATCTCGGTCCAGGGCTATCTCAAGCTGGCCAAGGAAGGCCGCTATGACGACGCTCTCGCCCTGATCAAGCGCGAGAATCCCTTCCCCGCCATCTGCGGCAGGGTCTGCAACAAGCGCTGCGAGGACGCCTGCACTAGAGGGACCGTCGATAAGCCCGTCGCCATCGACGACGTCAAGAAGTTCCTGGCCGAAAGGGACCTGCGCCCTGAGACCCGCTCCATACCTAAGAAGGTCACCGGCCGCGTGTCCGGCGAGTGGCCCCAGAAGATCGCCATCATCGGAGCCGGCCCCGCGGGACTTTCCTGCGCCTATTACCTGGGCGCCATGGGCTATCATCCCACGGTCTTCGAGAAGAACCAGAAGCCCGGCGGCATGATGACCTACGGCATCCCCTCCTACAAGCTGGAGAAGGACGTGGTCGCCGCCGAGATCGACATAATCAGGGAACTGGGCGTTGAGATCCGCTGCGGAGTCGAGGTCGGAAAGGACGTGACCATCCAGCAGCTCAAGGATCAGGGCTACGAGGCCTTCTACATCGCCATCGGCTGCCAGGGCGGAAGGCTCCCGGGAGTTCCCGGCGAGACCTCCGAAGGCACCGACATCGCGGTCAACTTCCTTGCCAAGGCTCTCGAGGGCGGAGTCAGGCTCTCGGGCGACACGGTCATCATCGGAGGCGGTAACGTGGCCATCGACTGCGCCCGCACCGCCGTCAGGACCGGAGCCTCAAAGGTCTCCATGTTCTGCCTGGAATCCAGAGACACCATGCCCGCTTCCGCCGAAGAGATCGCAGAGGCAGAGGCTGAGAATATAGTGATCCAGCCCTCCTGGGGCCCGAAGGAGGTCCTGACAGATGAGGGCGGAAGGGTCCGCGGCATCGTGCTCAAGCGCTGCGTCTCCACCATCGATCCTGAGACCGGCAGGTTCTCCCCCAAATACGACGAAAGCGAGACCATCACCGTCGAAGCGAAGAACATCGTCTTCGCCATCGGCCAGGCCATCCGGTGGGGCGACATGCTCGATGGCACCGGCGTCAAGTTCTGGCACGGCAATTTCCCGGTGGCGGACAAGTTCACCTATCAGACCGACGATCCCTGCATCTTCGTCGGCGGCGACGTCTACACCGGGCCCAAGTTCGTCATCGACGCCATCGGTCAGGGCCACGAGGCGGCAGAGTCCCTCGCCCGTTTCGTCTCGAAGAACAACGTGGACCAGACCACCGGCCGAGACAGAAGGTTCTTCAAGCCTCTCGACAAGGACAACATCGCCATCGATTCATACGACACCGCCCAGAGGCAGGTGCCCGCAGTGAACGAGAAACTTGCCGCGTCGGACCCCTTCAGGGATCCACGCCTCACCCTCACCGAAGAGCAGGTGAAGATCGAGACCTCCCGCTGCCTTGGCTGCGGAGCCACCATCGTGGACGAGAACAAGTGCATCGGCTGCGGTCTGTGCACTACAAGATGCGAATTCGACGCTATCCACCTGCTGCGCGATCATCCCCAGAATTCGACCATGAGAAGGGCAGAGGACAAGGTGGGAGGACTGCTGGGCTACGCGGTGCCCAGAGCCTTCAAGATCCTGATGAACAGCGGTTCGGAAGACGCGAAGATGATGCGCGAAAAGCGCCGCGAGTACAACGAGAGCTCAAAGGAATTCAGAAAGACCCATCCCCACACCGGCAACGCGGTGGACGTGGAGAGCCTGATGAAGGACGAGTAGCCGCCTTCGCGGCGGGCTTGACTGCCGCCCAGAATGTGGTAAAATATATGCATAAATAGGTGCTGCCGCAAGACGGCCAGCCCCTAAGATCTAATCACGAAGTGATCGGCCTGGGAACTGGTGGCGATCACTTTCGTGTTTTTTGATTTAATACAAGACAAGGAACGAAAAACGCCTCCGGATCATCCCGGAGGCGTTCCTTATGTTCTTAAAGATCTAAGGGCATATCGGTCGGAGCAAAACATATGTTATGTAACGTATGCTCCAATTGCGCCGCCCCTTGATTTCTCAACCTTTACAGCCTTCCACCTACTTCCCGTCCGGGCCGTCGACGGTCTGGCTGGTGGGATAGTCCGACCTGCCCGTCACCTTGCGCTTGATGATCTTTCCCATGCGCTTGAGGGCGTAGGGACCGACAAGGCCCATCATCTCCTCTGCCGTGTGCATGTCGCTGGCGGCGGGAAGATCGCGGGACAGATGTATCGCGTCGAACTCGCAGCGGGTAGTGCAGAGGCCGCATCCCACGCACTGGTTGAGATCGACCACCGTCGCGCCGCACTTGAGGCACCTGCCGGCTTCGGTCTTCACCTGCTCCTCGGTCAGGGGCAGCCTTAGGTCGGAGAAGGTCTCCCTGGCCTCGCCGGGCTTCATCCCCGGAGCCTGCCTCTTCGCGTTGTCGTAGGACTCGATCAGCACGTCGTCCCTGTCCAGCTCGATGAACTGCCTCAGGTCCCTGCCGATGGTGAGGGACTGGCCGGGATGTACGAACCGGTTGATGGAGACCATGGCCTCGCGGCCTTCGGCGATGGCGTCGATGGCAAAGCGGGCTCCGTGGTAGATGTCCCCTCCCACGAAGATGTCGGGCTCGGCGGTCTGCAGAGTCACGGGATCCGCCTCGGCGGTGCCCCCGCGCCTTAAGACCACCCTGGAGCCTTTGAGCAGGTCTCCCCACTCCGCGCTCTGGCCGATGGCCATGAGGACATTTCCGCAGGCCACGGTCATGGTGTCGTTTTCGTCATACTGGGGGCTGAACCGGTGGTCCTCGTCGAAGACCTTGGTGCAGCGCTTGAAGACCACGCCAGTGACCCTGCCGTTTTCGGTCAGGATCTCCTTGGGGCCCCAGCCGTTGTTTATGGCGATGCCCTCGGAAAGTACCTCTTCGATCTCGTCCTTTGCGGCGGGCATCTCGCCCTTCTGCTCAAGGCAGACCATGGTGACCTTTCCCTTGGTGCAGCGGAGGGCGGTCCTTGCCACGTCGGCGGCGACGTTTCCGCCTCCCACGACCACAACGTCGCCCTCAAGGGTCTCGCTTCCCTTTTGATTGACACGCTTGAGGAAGGCGACTCCCGACTCGACGCCCTGAGCGTCCTCGCCGGGGACCCCAGCCATCCTTCCGCCCTGAAGGCCGATGGCGATGAAGAAGGCCTTGTAGCCCTGAGCCCTCAGCTCATCCAGAGTGACGTCCTTTCCGACCTCGACTCCGCAGCGGATCTCCGCTCCCATGTTCTCGATGATCGAGATTTCCTTCTCCAGCACGTCCTTTTCGAGCCTGAAGCCGGGGATGCCGTTCATCAGCATTCCGCCGGGCCTGCTCTCCTTCTCAAAGACCGTCACCGGATAGCCCTCGGTCCTCAGATACCAGGCTGCGGAAAGTCCCGCGGGGCCGGCTCCGATGACCGCGATCCTGTAGTCGTCCCACTGGTTTCCTTCGCCGTTCTCGCTGATCACCCGGTAGTCCTGGGGATGCTCCAGCTCCCACTGGGCAAGGAACTTCTTGATCTCGTCGATGGCGACGGGCTTGTCGATGGTTCCTCTGGTGCACCTGTCCTCGCAGCGGCGGTTGCAGACCGCTCCGCAGACGGCGGGGAAGGGGTTGTCCTTTCTGATCAGCCTGACCGCGTCCTCATAGCGTCCCTCGGCGGCCATCCTGATGTAGCCCTGGACCGAGATGTGGGCCGGGCAGGCGGTCTTGCAGGGGGAGGTGCCGCTGTCGTAGCAGTTGAGCTTGTTGGTGTCGCGGTAGTCCCTGTTCCACCTGTCCTCTCCCCAGACGTGGTCGTCGGGAAGATCGTGCATGGGGTATCTGACCTTGCTGCCGTCGGCCCTGCAGAGCTTTTGGCCCAGCCTTGCGGCTCCGGCGGGGCAGACCTCCACGCACTTGCCGCAGGCGACGCACTTGGACGGGTCCACGTGGGCCCGGTAGGCGCTCCTGCTCATGTTGGGAGTGTTGAACAGCTGGGAGGTCCTCAGGCCGTAGCAGCTTCCGGGGGAGCAGTTGCAGATGCCCACGATCCGGTTCTCGCCGTCCAGATTGGTGATCTGGTGGACGTAGCCCTTGCGCTCGGCCCTCTGGATGATCTCCATGGCCTCTTCTCTGGTGATGTATTCGGCGTCCTTTCCGGTCTCCACCAGGAACTCGGCGATGTCGTCGAGGCCGATGCACATCATGCCTTCGATGTCGCCGACGCCTTCTCCTCTGACCCTCTGGGCCTTGCGGCAGGCGCAGACCATCTTGCAGAACTTATCATATTTGTTGAGCCAGTGGGAAAGGTGCTCGACGCTGACGCTCTCGGGGACGGCCTCGATGGCCTTTTCCACCGGGATGACGTGCATGCCGATGCCGGCTCCCCCCGGGGGGACCAGCTTGGCGGCCAGCTCCAGAGGCTCCTGGGGAGCCAGGTTGAACATAGTCGCGACCTCCGGGTGGTCGTCGGTCAGGGTCCTGTGCTCCACCATGTATTCGCCGGAGCCCACCACCCACTTGGGGATCCAGTACTGGATGTGGCGGTCGGGATTGTCCCGGTTCTGCTCCAGGATCCCTATCCAGATCAGGTGATCGATGACCTTCTGGGCCTCTTCCTCGCTCATGTTGTTCATCTGAGCCAGCTGGGTCGTGGTGTAGCCGGTCCTGCGCTTCTTAAAGCTCAGCATGAACTTCACTTCTTCCTTGGTCAGCAGCCTGTCCAGGATCCAGAAGTCCATGTGGTTCTCTTTCATGGCGCCGGGGAGCTTCCTGGGGATGCTGTCGGTGATCATCACTGCCAGCTTTTTTACCAGCTTCTCCTTCTCGGGGTCGTCGCAGTGGTGCCCCTCCACCGGGTAGTCGCGCTCGTTTACGTGTATCTTGGGATTTACTTCTTTGACCATCCTGCTTCCTCCTTTTTACTCGATGGGGATGCGGACGGTCATGTCGGAGAGGGGATAGCAGGAGCAGGCGTGGACGTAGTTAAAGTCCTTGTCCGCCGCTCTTCTTCCGTCGTTCTCCGGGCACACGAAATACTCGCCCGAAAGGACCTTGGTCCTACAGAACCCGCATTCGCCGCTCCTGCAGGCGGTGTCGATCTTTATTCCTGCCCGTTCGAAGGCGGTGACCAGGCTCTCGCAGGCCCTGGTCGGGATCACGTCCTCCGCGATGCCCCGCTTTACGGTGAGGCTGAAGGTCTCCCCGGCCTTTTCCGCGGGATAACCGTCGTAGGCGGTGATGTCTCTCGCCTGACCGAAGACCTCGAAGCGGACGCGCCTTGCCGGGATGTCCAGCTTCTTCAGCTCCTCTCTCATGAAGCGGTACATGGCCTGGGGGCCGCAGATGAAGTAGGTGGAGTCCTCGGCGGAGTACTTTTTGATGATGTCCGCGGTGATGAAGCCTCTTTCGCCCTGCCACGAGGGATCGTCTCCCGACAGAACGTGGACGATCTTCACCTTATCGCACCTGATCCTGTCCAGCTCGTCTTTAAGGATGATGTCGCCCGCGGAGACCGACCCGAAAATGATGGTCAGGTCGTAGTCCAGCTTTCCAGCCGCGATCTCCTTGGCCATGGAGGCGAAGGGAGTGATGCCGGTGCCGCCGGCGAGAGCGACCACGTGCTTTGAGTCTCTCAAAGGCTCCCAGTAGAACTGGCCCAGGCCCATGTTGCCTGTGACCTCGTCCCCGGCCTTGAGCTTGTCGTTGATGTAGTCGGCGATGAAGCCGTCTCCCTTGGAGCGGCGGACGGTGATCTCGGCGAAGGAGCCTTCTCCCCTTGCTTCAAAGGGCGCCGACGAGATCGAATAGGGCCTTGAAATGGTCTTTCCGTCGATCTCGAATTCCAGCGAGATGAACTGGCCCGCGTAGAAATAGGGCAGCTCCCCTCCGTCCTTTCTCACGAATCTCACGGTCTTTGCCGTCGGGCTCGCCTGTTTGATCTCCTTTACCACCAGCCTGAGCTTTCCGGGATGCCAGGCTTTGGCGGTCTCGGCGATGGCGTCGTACTTCACCGGGAAGACCGAGGCGTTCTCGATGGCCTCACGTCTCATCTTGGTGACCCTCGAGGCTCCGCCTACGTCCTGCAGAAATCCGTAGTAGTTCATTTTGCGGACGCCCCCTTTCTCTTCTTCGCTATGTCGTCCAGGACCAGCTTGGCGGCCTTTCTTCCGTTGGTGACCGCGGGACCCATGCCGTCGCCCGAGATCTGGTGGGCTCCGGCGAACTCCAGGCCTTCGATGAACTTGTCTTCTTCCTCGGTCTGGAGCCTTGCGATGATGTGGTCCTCCATGGTGTGGGCGTAGCCGTAGATGCAGCCGTTCCACATGCCGGTGTAGTGGGAGATGGTCATGGGCGTCTCGATGACGATCTCAAGGATATGGTCCAGCAGATCGACGCCCAGGTACTCCGACATATCGTCGATCAGGGCCTTGGCCACCTTGTGCTTCACCTCGTCGATCCTGTCCGGGCCCACGGCCTTCCATCCGTCCGCCCTGGGCAGGGTGGTGATGGAGAAGGAGCAGGTCCCCGCGGGAGTCGCGTCGGGATTGGCCAGGTTGTGGCAGATGCAAGTTGCGTAGTTGTAGGGCCCCAGGCCCTTGAGCTCTTCGTAGCAGGCGTCGGTGTCCATGGTCTTTCCGCGGAATATGCTGTAGTCCTTGATGCCCAGCTCCTCGGCGGTCCTGTCCAGGATCATGATGACCGAGAAGGCGGAGAGCCCCAGCCTTCTTCCGTTGACCATCTTGATGGCCTTTTCGGGGACCTCGGAGAGAGGCTCGATCATGGAAGTATAGACCTTGTTGGGGTAGGCAGCCGAGATGACGTAGTCGCTGTGGATCTCGTCTCCTCTCGCGGTCCGGACCCCGTAGACCTTGCCGTCCTTTACCAGGATCTTCTCGACGTGCTGCCTGTATTCGATCTGGACCCCCATCTCCTCGGCCCTTTCGGCCAGCTTCAGCGAAATCTCGTGGCTGAACTTGCGGGGGATGTAGGAGCCGTAGCCCACGTAGTCCGCCATCAGCACCGCGTAGATGGTGAAGGGCAGGTCGGAAAAGCCGGAGCCTACGTAGATCCAGTAGGGCGCCAGCAGGTCCAGGGCCTTCTGGGGCAGGTCGAAGGTGTCCAGGATCTCCTTGGTGGTGTAGCCGGCGGTCCTGACGAAGTCGTTGTGCTTAAGGAGCATCATGGGCTTGCTCATGTGGTGGATGGACAGCTCGTTGACGCTGTTGTATACCCTGTCGCAGAGCTCAAGCAGGCTCAGGACCTTGCTGAAGGTGCCGGGGACGACGGCGTCGATCTCGCCGGCGAACTTCCGAAGGCCCGGATGGAGGGTGACCTCAAGGCCGGGCAGGGAGGCGTGGTAGCACTCGGGGACCTTCATCCAGTCGATGTCCACGCCCATGTCGTCGAAGAACTTGCCGACCTTGAGCCTGTTTCCTTTTTCGCCTATGCTCATCATCTCGTGGAGGGTCGCCTCGATCTCGATCCCGCCGCGGACGAAGCTGGTGGCAACGCCGCCGGGCAGGTTGTGCCTTTCAAGGACCAGCACGTCCAGGCCCTTGTCCGCCAGCATCAGGGCAGACGAAAGGCCCGCCAGGGCTCCTCCTATGACGATGACGTCATAGTGGTCTTTGTAATATTTCATCGCTTTTCTCCCTTATTAGAAGAACCTTTCGACCAGTTCTCTGGAGTACTCGGCAGTCTCGTCCATGTCGCCGAAGCTCATGATCTCGCCCGCGTAGAAGGTCCTGTACTTGCCCTGCATGGCCTCGACCTTCTCGTACCAGCCATTCTTGTAGTCCTCGCTGAAAACGTGGGGGAAGTAATAGACGCTCCACTCGTTGATCACGTTGCTGGCCGGGTTGCCCATGACCTTCAGGTCGTCCAGAACGGTCTGCCTGCAGGCGTCGTAGGGGACTTCCTCCATGTCCTTGTGCTTTCTCAGGGCGTAGGTGGTGATGACCTGGTCCTTGGTGTCTCTCCAGCGGCGGTAGTAGACCATCAGGTGGCCCAGCTTTGCCGGGACCATGTTGTCGAAGACGTAGTAGGAGATCTCGGGGTGGTCCTCGGGCTTGGTCTCAACGGCGAGAACGTCGTAGCGCTCGTAGTCGATCTTGGAGAAGAGCTCCTTCTCGTCGTCTCTGGCGTCGAAGTAGTCGACCATGCCGATCTGGCCGTCGGCTCTCTTGTCGGGGATGTAGAGGGGAGCGGTGACGATGATGTAATCGTATTCCTTGGTCTCTCCGTTGGCGGTCACATAGACCTTGTCATCCTTTCTTTCGACCTTCTCGATGGTCTGGCTCAGGACGGCGGGGTGCATCAGGTGATCGTTGAGCTGCTCCCAGATGTACTGGGTGCCGTTCTTCCAGGTCCAGAGGTTGATCTTGACGAAGTTCATGCAGGTCTGGAAATCCAGGTATTTGAGCACGTAGGCCGCGGGGATCTCGTCGAAGTATCCGTAGCCGAAGGAGGTGAAGGGCCCGATCCAGACGTCCTGGGTCAGCTCGACTCCGTTGAGCTCGCAGAACTTGTTGAAGGGCAGGGACAGATCCTTCAGGTTGGGGTTGGTCCCGCTGACCGGCTCTCTCTTGGCGTTGGTCTGGGAGAAGCCTTCGTAGCGTCCCTCGGAGACTCCTCTGTGGCCGTTGAGGTCGTAGCCCTTGTACTTGGTCTCCAGGATCTCGCCCAGCTTCTTGATCTGCTTCTTCATCTTGAGCAGCCTGGGGATCTTGAAGAGGTTCTTCTTGGGCTCGAAGGGCTCGATGACCTTGCCCTGGCCGTTCTTGTAGTTCCTGTTGAGCTTGGGACCGTCGTGGGTGATCCCGCAGAACTCCTCCACGTCGTGGACGGCGTAGTAGGAGGGGACGCCCATGATGGCGCCCATCTCATAGCGCCTGCCGTTGTAGGTGGGGGACCAGCACTTACCGCCGACCCTGTCCAGGCGTTCGAGTATGGTGTAGTTGGTGTAACCCTTCTTTTCGAGATACATACCGGCTGAAAGGCCTGCGGGGCCGCCGCCGACGATGCAGATGCGTGCGTTCTTGTCCATTTTGTTCCTCCGTGAAAAAATGTATAAAATAATATCTTTTTTATTCTACACCCAAAAGCGGACGTTTACACGCAAATTTGTGATTTTTTTAGCAGAATGTGCCGGTTTTGTCCGTATTTTGAGCATTCGTTGAGCGGGGCGCGTTGTCAAGCCTGCGTTAACATGATATTATTATGGCGATATGCGTGAGCGAAGCCAGCGGAGGATATGATGAGATTCGGCAGTTTCAGCGAGATGACAGGCTATTACGCGGAGAGGACCCCGGACTCTCCCGCCCTCGTTTTCGAGGAGGGGGGAAGTATCAAGGCGCTGAGCTTTTCGGCGCTCCACGGGAGGATCCGCGAAAGGGCTGAGGAACTGAAGAACGCTGCTGTTCCCGCCGCGGGAAGCGGAGCTGAAGCTCCGGCAGTCCGCTGCGCGGGAGTCTTCTGCACAGGGGCCCTTGACTGTGTCGTCGATATCCTTGCCGCGGCCCGGGCGGGCTTTCAGCAGGTATTGCTGGATCCCATGGCATCCGACGAGCTCCTGAAGGAGCAGATCGGCCTTTCCGGGGCGGACATGCTGCTGGGAGACGAGGATTTGGCGGAGGAATTCGCTGAATTCCTAAAGCCTGCCGGACAGGAACCGGATCTTAAGGCCGGGCGCATCCTCTTCTTTACCTCCGGCACCACCGCGTCGGCAAGGGCGGTGGCTCTCAGCGAAGCGTCCCTATGCTGCAGCGCCTACAACGGAGGGAGCCTGCTCCCACTGGATCCTTCGGACAGGCTGCTGCTGATGCTTCCCCTGAACCACGTCTTCGGCTTCGTCTGCGGCCTGCTCTGGCCCCTTTCCTGCGGGGCGTCGGCAGCCCTGGGAAGAGGCCCCAGGCACTACGTGGACGACATGGCCTTCTTCAGGCCGACGGCGGTGTCGCTGGTGCCATTGCTTTTGGGCTTTCTGCTCAAGAACGGGCTCATAAACAGCGAGCTCAGGCTCATGCTCATCGGAGCCGGCGAATGTCCGCCCGCCCTCATCAGAACCGCCAAGGACAAGGGCATAAGGGTGAGCTTCGGCTACGGTCTCACCGAGACCAGCTCGGGCCTTGCCCTGTCCCTCGGGGACGATCCCTACGCCCTGACGGTCTGTCCCGACGACGAGATCAGGATCGCCGCCGACGGCGAGATCATGGTAAGAGCGCCTGGCTCCATGATGGAGGGCTACTACAGGGATCCCGGGGCAACCGAAAGGGCCTTTTCGGACGGCTGGCTCATGACCGGAGATCTGGGCTTCATCGGAGAAGGGGGAAGGCTCTGGATCACCGGAAGAAAGAAGGACATATTCGTCCTTCCCGACGGGACCAAGGTCTATCTGCCCGAATACGAGGCAAAGCTCTCGGAGGTCCTTGCCGGAAGGGACTTCGCCCTGTTCATGAAGGACGGGGCCGTCTGCCTGGCAGTCTCAGGCGAAAAGAGCGAAGAGGACGGGATCGCCGAAGCGGTCCTGCCGCTGATGAAGACGCTGCCGAGAGGGCAGCAGATAAGAAGGATCCTCATGACAGGCGCCATACCCAGGACCGCCACCGGAAAGGTCAGGCGCTGGGCCCTCGCAGAAGAGGTGAACTAGCGGCCGAAGGAACGGCCCAACTACCCGGAACATATACACATGAACAGAGAAGAGATACTTAAAAAGACCGTCGAGGTCATATACGAATGCGTCCCCGAGATGGAGGGGACAGAGCTTTCAGAGGAAAGCGTCATCAACACCGATACCGCCATCGATTCCATGGGATTTACCATGGTGATCTGCAGGCTCGAGGGCATCTTCGGGATCAAGATCCCGGACCGCCAGTGGACAAAGCTCTCGACCCTGGGCGACGTGATATCGGCGATAGAAAAGCAGCTGAAAAAGCAGGACCGCCTGGCCTAGGCACCGGCCATGGACATCTACCGTTTCGAATACCGGCTCCGCAGCTGCGACGTGGACGCTAAAAGAAGATTCAGGCTCAGCAGGCTCTTTGAGATGCTCCAGGAGGCCGCCATCGCCCACACCGAGCTTCTCGGGGCGGGACGCTCCAGGACCCTGGACAGGGGATTCCTGTGGGTCGTGACCCTGCAGAACCTTTATATCTCAAGGCTTCCCGAATACGATGAGAGGATCGTCCTCGAGTCCTGGCCGGGAGAGACCATGCATACCCTCTTTCCAAGGTACTGGCTGATCAGGGACGAAGAGGGCGGGGAACTGCTCAGGGCGTCCTCGGTCTGGACCCTGATGGACGAAAGGACCCGGCGCATGGCGGCGGAGGACGAGACCGGGATCGTCATAGGCGGCCTGGTCACCGGAAATGAAGCGCCCTTCCCCCGGCCTCCCAGGCTCCTCAAGGCCCCGGAGACCCTTGATTTTACCGTCCCCCGCAGCTTCACCGACCTCAACGGCCACATGAACAACACCAGGTACTTCGACCTGGCGGAGGACCTTCTCCCCGAAGATCTGGCGGGCCGCACCCCCTGCGAGATCATCAGCGAGTTCTCGGGGGAAGCGCGGGAAGGCGACTGCATCGCCCTGTTGAAAGAGACCGACGGCGATACCTTCAGGCTTGCCGGAGAGTGCGGAAGGCGGCTGTTCAGGCTGAGCATAAGATTTAAGGAGGAAAGATGATGGACCTCAGATACAAGATAGTCGAGACCAAGGAGAGGATCCTGGCGGACAACGACCAGGCAGCGGAGAAGACCAGGGCGGCCATGAGGGCCCAGAACACGGTCTTCGTGAACCTGATGGGTTCGCCGGGGGCGGGCAAGACCTCCCTGCTTTTGGGGCTCATCCCCAGGCTCGGGGACCGCTACCGCATAGGCGTCATGGAGGCCGACGTGGATTCCGACGTGGACGCGAAGACCATGGCTGACGCGGGGGTCAGGGTCATCCAGCTCCATTCCGCCGGGCTCTGCCACATGGACGCCGACATGACCGCAAGAGGCCTTGAGAGCTTCGGCACCGAAGGCCTGGACCTGATATTCCTTGAGAACATAGGCAATCTGGTCTGTCCCGCCGAGTTCGACGTCGGTGCGGACTTCAGGATGATGATCCTTTCGGTCCCGGAGGGGGACGACAAGCCCCTCAAGTACCCGCTGATGTTCACTGTCAGCGACGTCATGGTGATCAACAAGATCGACGCCGCTGCTGTCTTTGACTTCGACTTCGACGCGGCTGCCGAAAGGGCCAGGGCCCTCAATCCCAACATCGAGGTCCACAGGGTCTCGGCGGTGAAGGGCACGGGCATGGACGAGCTGGCCGAAGCTCTTGCCGCGAGGATAGAGAAGATCAGGAAAGGAAGGGTTTAAGCCATGAAGATCATAAAACTGGGCGAAAAGATCACCGCAGCCAACGACCGGGAGGCCGAGGCCCTGCGCCAAAGGCTCAAAGAGAAGGGCATCCTTCTTATCAACCTGATGAGCGCCGCGGGCTCGGGCAAGACCACTCTCCTTTCCCGCATAATAAAGGACATGAAGGACACCCGCATAGGGGTCATGGAGGCTGACATAGCCTCCGACGTGGACGCGGTCCGCATCGAGGCTCTGGGGGCCAGGGCGATCCAGGTCCACACCAACGGCATGTGCCACATGGACGCGGGCATGACCGCCGAGGCTGTCGACGCTCTGGGAGACGACGAGCTGGACCTCATATTCCTCGAGAACGTGGGCAATCTCATCTGTCCCGCCGAATACGACACCGGCGCGGGAAAGAAGCTGATGATCCTGTCGGTGCCCGAAGGGGACGACAAGCCCCTCAAGTACCCGCTGATGTTCATGGAGAGCGACGCTCTGGTGATCTCAAAGATGGACGCCAGGGAGTTCTTCCCCTTCGACATGGAGGCCTTTACCGACCGGGTCCGGATCCTCAATCCGGATATAAAGATCTTCCCGGTGTCGGCGAAGACCGGAGAGGGCATGGAGGCCCTGGAAGGCTGGCTCTCTGAGGCTCTTGAGGAATGGAGAAGTTAGAGAATGCATGAGATGGGCATAGTGCTGCATCTGGCAAAGACCCTGGATCAGACCGCCGTAGAAGAAAAGCTCTCCCGGATCTCGAAGGTGACCCTTCAGGTGGGAGAGGTGTCGGGCATCATCACCGATCTTTTCGTGGACGCTTGGAACTATTTCAAGCCCCGCCACCCGGTGCTGGCCGATTCCGAGCTGGTGCTGGAGGAGATCCCCGCCGTGACCTGGTGCGACAGCTGCAAGAGCAAATACGAGACCGTCCGCTACGGCAGGACCTGTCCCTACTGCGGCAGCGGCGAGACCTGGCTTCTGCAGGGGAACGAATGCGTCATAAAGGAGATCGAGGCGGAGTGAGGCTTTGGGACGGACGATTTGCCGGCTTCTGGGCGCGTGCGGATCGGGCGCGGGAGCTTTCCGGAGCGGCGCAAAGCCGCGGGGCCGGGCAGCCCGGCATCCTGACCCTATATCAGTCCTTTATAAACTAAAAACGCGATAAAAGCGATATTGAGAACGAGGAAGAAGGGCACGCCGATGGTGAATCTGGCGTGCTTCGTCTTGTGATGAAAGAATTTCATCCCGGCAAGGGCGCCGGGGGCTCCAAGAAAGAAAGCCATGGCCAGCAGGGTCTTTTCGGGGGTGCGCCAGCTTCCCTTCTTCGCCTTGCGCTTGTCGATGCCGTAGGCCGCGAAAACTATGATGTTCCATGCCGCGAGGACCGCGGCCAGCTTTAGTCTCATATCCATGGCCCCTATTATACACCGCGAAAGCCGTCCGCGGCGTTTTTTCGTTGACACAAAAGGCCGCTTCGTGGTATATTTGCTTCCGCAAACATAGGGAGTAGTGAGCGCCGTCAGGCGTTTCCCCGTCCGTCATCACGCCTAAAGGCCGGGCAGGGAACTTCATGAAGGATGTTACGAGACTATGATCGCATGGGCGGTCGGGTCTCTTTTTTTCGGCCTCGTACCGCAGGTAACATGGGGCCCGCGGGGCAGCACTGCCGCGGGATCCCGTCTCATGAAGTCACAAACAAGGAGGAAAAAACATGCTGCCACACATCTTATGGTTCGCTTTCGGTCTTGTGCTGCTCATCAAGGGCGGAGACTGGTTCGTCGACGGTGCGGCCGATCTGGCCAAGCGCTTCAGGGTGCCGGACATCCTCATCGGCGCGACGGTGGTCTCCATTGGGACGACCCTGCCCGAGGTCATGGTCAGCGCCACTTCCGCGGCCCAGGGACAGGGCGCAATGGCCTACGGCAACGCTGTCGGTTCGGTCATCTGCAACACCGCTCTGATCTCGGCTCTCACGGTGGCCATCAGGCCCTCTTCGGTGGACAGGAAGTCCCTGCTCACCCCGGTGGCCTTCTTCTTCGGCGCAGCCGCCATCTACTCGGCGGTCGCCTATACCGGAGGCAACTTTACCAGACCCGTCGGTCTCGTCCTTCTCGCTCTCTTCGTCATATACATGGTCGTCGCTGTCCGTCAGGCTCTGACCTCAGGCTCCAAGGCTTCTGAGGAAGCCGGCGCTGAGGAAGACGGCGAACTGATGCCCGTCTGGAAGGAGCTTCTCCTTCTGGTCCTGGGAGCCGGCGTCATCGCCTGGGGAGCGAATCTTCTGGTGGACCACGGCATCGCCATCGCGGAAGGCTTCGGCGTGCCCCAGACCGTCATCGCCCTGACCTTCGTCGCTCTTGGGACCTCGCTCCCCGAGCTGGTCACCGCCATCACCTCCCTGATCAAAGGACACAGCGCCCTGTCGCTGGGCAACATCTGCGGCGCCAACCTGTTCAACCTGGTGCTGGTCAGCGGCATGGCCATCACCATCGGGCCCTTCCGCTTCTCCGCTCCCACCTTCGGCACCATGATGCTGGGCGGGAAGGAAGTCTTCTCTTCCCTGGTCATAGATACCCCGCTGATGCTCATCGTCATGGCGGTCCTGACCCTGCCGGCCATAAAGACCGGCCAGCTCAAGAGATGGCAGGGCATCCTGCTGCTGTGCCTTTACGCGGGCTTCTGCGCCTTCCAGTTCATGGGATAGGATGCGGGGCGCGACGGCCGGAAACCTTGAGATATCAAGGCTCGAGCGTTTCGTGCAGCTCGTTACATAACATATATTATAAAACCGGAGACCTGTTTGGCCTCCGGTTTTTTTAGCGTTGATTCGGTTCTCGCGCGGTGCCGTGCTGCGGTCCTATTTCACAGAAGCGTTGAGCATGTTCATCGCTCTGTAGAGGTAGGTCACCACGTTGCAGCGGGGGCAGAGGCCCTGTACGAAGAAGCTTCCGTCCTCGGGGTCGATGGTGTCCTTGAGCAGGCCGTTGGACTCCGCCCAGTTGAGGGCGTCGGCCCACCAGGTGGCGGTGTTCTCGGCTCCGGTGTCGCCGGGCCTTCCCAGGGTCCTCCACAGGAAGGTCAGGATGTGGGAGTTCCTGCACTGGACGTAGGGGCTGAAGGTGGTGGCGGTGGTGCCGTCGGTGATCTTGTTCTCCACGGCCCAGAGCACCGGCTTATAGAACCAGTCGGACTCCTTTACGTCGGTGAAGGGATTGACGGTGGTCTTGGGCTCGGGGCGTCCCATGGCCCTCCAAAGGAAGGTCACCACCTGGCCTCTGGTGCAGAGCTGGAAGGGCAGGAACTGTCCCTGTCCGTTGCCGTCTGTGACTCCGGTCTGGGCTGCCCAGCTGACCGCCTGCTCGTAGTAGGCGCCTTCGGGGATGTCGTCAAAGGGATGGGCAGGAGCGCCCTCAGGTCCCTTTGGATAGACCTGGACCTTGAATTCGAACTCCACCAGGCCTTTGTAATCGACGAAGATGCTCTGTTCTCCGGGCTCTTCGGCCTTATCCGGATAGAAGCTGAGGCCGGACAGATCCTTGATGTCCCTGAAGCCCAGGGTGGTGTAGAGGCGGCACTCCATACCGGTCAGGTCTATGGGCTCGCCCACGGTGTATTCCATCTTATCGGGGGACTTGGTCATCTCCAGATCGGTCTCGTACTCCTGATCGGAGAAATCGGTGTTCTCCACCTCGATCTCGTAGTTCACGGAGAAGTGGCCCTGGTATTCGACGCTGATGGTCTGCTTTCCGGTGCCCTGCGCGGTGGCGGGGAAGGTGGTGAAGGCGGTGGGATCGGTGATGTCCTTAAAGCCCATGCTGGTCCACAGGCGGCACTTGATGCCGGAAAGATCGATTGGTTCTCCCACCTTGTAGACCTTCTTGGTGGGCTCCTCCATCAGCTCCAGATCGACCTCGTATTCTCCTTCCGAGGGATCCTCGTAATCCACGTCCATGGGCAGGGGCTCGAAGCCGGGGACCTCCTCGACCCTCACCATGTAGGTGTCGGTCATGCCCTTGTATCCGACGGTGATCTCCTGGGGCCCGGCTTCGTTGAGCACCGGGGGATACCACATCAGGACTTCAGGGATGATGCTCTCCATGTAGGACCCGTCCTCGTAGGTGACCTTGTAGTGGATACCGGAAAGATCCACCTGATCGCCCTGCTTGTAGGCGATCCTGTCGGGGTTCTTGGTGATCTCGAAGGTCTTGACGGGGCCGTCCATCTCGTCGTCTTCATATCCGATGGGGAAGAGGACGCATCTGAAATCCAGCCACAGGGTGGTGCTGCCCTCGGTGACCTCGCAGCGGTAGTAGAGCCACTCGTTCATCTTTTCCTGGGGGATGCCGAAGATGAGGAAGGCAGTGCCGTCGCCCAGGACCCTGATGGTCCCGTCTTCGTTGAAGTCGATGGGAAGGCCGTCCGGGTCGGTCTGATACCACTTGCAGCGGAAATCGCCGGTGGGGCTGTCGACCTTGACCTCGAAGGCGAATTCCTCGTCGGGGCTGTAGACGGTGATCTCGGTCGGGGATTCGGCCTCGATGGCAAGGGCTCTCGCCGCGAAGGCTGGAACCGGGAAGGCCGAAACGATCAGCAGGGCGGTGAGGAGCACCGCCAGCAGCTTAGTTCTTTTCATAGTCTCTCCTTTCGTCTCGATATATCGCATGCCTTGAGGGGCTTCGCAGGGCGAAGCGGGCATAAAGCCGGGTATTCAGGCTTTCTTGTATATATTTTGACATCAGAAAAGGATAGTGTAAAGAAGAAAACTTTGAAAACCGGCGGTGAAACAGAATCTTAATAATAGGGAAAGATAATGATCGTATAGGTGATATAAAAATATGATATAATCCTTCGCGTATCATCCCCTGCGGGGGCCGCTGCGCCTTCCGCGGGACCGTTTTTAAGTCTTGCTTTTCTTGAGCGGGATCCGGAGAGGTCCGAAGGAGGTGGCCGGTTTGATCATCAATACGGGGCAGAGGACCGATATCCCCGCGTTCTACTCGGAATGGTTCGCGGAAAGGCTCAGGGAGGGCTTCGTCTGCGTGCGCAATCCCTACGATCCGTCCCAGGTCAGCCGCTACAGGCTGGACCCTTCGGTGGTGGACGTCATCGGGTTCTGCACCAAGGATCCCGAACCGATGTTCGCCCACATGGATCTTCTCAAGGACTACAGCCAGATCTGGCACATGACCATCACCCCTTACGGCAGGGACATAGAACCGCGGGTCCCGGACAAGCACCGGATGCTAAAGGCTTTCCGGAGGCTCTCGGACATGGTCGGGATCGATTCCGTCTGCTGGCGCTACGATCCGATCCTGATCACCGAAAAATATTCCGCGGAGTATCATCTCCGCGCCTTCGAAAAGATGGCGAGGGCCCTGGCGGGATACACCAGGTCTGTGGTCATAAGCTTCATAGACCTTTATCCCAAGGTTAGGAGGAACTTCCCTGAGATCGCCGAGGTCCCAAAGGAAACGCGGCTCTCGCTGGGCAGGGAGATCATCGGGATCGCCTCGTCCTGCGGGATGACGGTAAAGCCCTGCGCCGAAGGTAACGAGCTGGCGGCCTTCGGGGCCGACTGCAGCGGATGCATGCAGGTCAGGGATTACGAGAGGGCCATCGGAAAGAGGCTCATCGTCCCTAAGAAAAAGACCGCCAGGGAGGCCTGCGCCTGCTATCTTTCCTGCGATATCGGGGCTTATGATACGTGCAGGCATCTCTGCAGGTACTGCTACGCCAACGCGGATCCTCAGGCGGTGCTGGCGAAGAGCAGGCTCCACGACCCTCATTCCCCGTTTCTCATAGGCGGCAGCATGGAGGGGGACCGGGTCCACGACGTTCCCCAGACCTCGTGGATAGACCCCCAGCAGAGCATGTTCATGTGATCTTCAGGGCCCGTTTTCGGCCTGCCCGGGCCGCTTCTTCCTTGTGTTTCTGCTGACGCTTCAGCGCGGTGATGTGCCGATTCGCGGGAGTGATAATTGAGGCTTTCTCTGCCCGATGATACAATTATTACAGATAGTTTTTCGTCCATGACCACAAGGAGCAGAGAAAATGCGGGATATCAGAAAAGTAAACAAAGTGTCCGTCGACGGATCCAGCCTTGATCTTGAGAGCTTCGCGGCGGTGGCAAGAGGCTTCGCCCGGGTGGAGCTCGCGCAGTCGGCGAAGGAGGCCCTTGAGCGCTCCAGAGCCCTGATCGAAAAGATCGCTGAGGAAAAGCGGGTCGCCTACGGCATCACCACCGGTTTCGGAGATTTCGCCAGCGTGGCGGTCCCCGAGGAGATGACCAACCAGCTCTCGACCAATCTGGTGCTGAGCCACTGCGTCGGCACCGGCGATCCCTACAGAAGGGACCAGGTCAGGGGCATGATGCTTCTTCGCGCCAACGCCCTCTGCGCCGGCATCAGCGGCGTCCGTCCCATCATCGTCACCATGCTCCTTGATATGCTCAATAAGGGAGTGACTCCCGTCGTCCCCCAGAAGGGGTCCCTCGGCGCCAGCGGAGATCTGGCTCCCCTTTCCCACATGGGACTGGTGCTCTTAGGCCTGGGCGAGGCGGAATATGAAGGCAGGGTCATGCCCGGCAAAGAGGCTATGGACCTGGCCGGCATCCCCACCCTGAAGAGCCTTGCGGCAAAGGAAGGCCTGGGCATCACCAACGGCACCTGCGCCATGACCTCCGTCGGAGCCCTCAATCTCTACGATACTCTCAACGCGGCCCTCACCGCTGATCTCACCGCTTCCATGACCCTGACCGCTCTCGCCGGCCAGCTCAACGCCTATCAGGAGAGGGTCCACACCGCCAGGGGCCAGAAGGGCCAGATCAAGACCGCGGCCAACATCAGAAGGCTCACCGAGGGCAGCGAGATCCTTGAGAAGGCCCAGGGCGCCAGGGTCCAGGACGCCTACGCCCTGCGCTGCGTGCCCCAGGTCCACGGAGCGGTCCGCGACGCCCTCGAGTTCGTCAGGGAAAAGATCGAGATCGAGCTCAACGCGGTCACCGACAACCCGCTGATCTTCCCCGAAGACGAGGAAGTGGTCTCCGGAGGCAATTTCCACGGCGAGCCCATCGCCATCCCCTGCGATCTGCTGGGCATAGCCTGCTCCGAGCTGGCGTCGATCTCCGAAAGGCGCACCGAGCGCATGGTCAACGCGGCTCTTTCCAACGGGCTCACCCCCTTCCTCACCACCGAGCCCGGGGTCAACAGCGGCTTCATGATCGTCCAGTACAGCGCGGCGTCCATGGCCTCCGAGAACAAGGTCCTGGCCCATCCCGCCTGCGTGGACAGCATCCCGTCTTCGGCCAACCAGGAGGACTTCGTCTCCATGGGCACCACCGCGGCGAGAAAGGCCGGATGGATCCTTGAAAACACCAGGTCGGTGCTGGCCTACGAGCTTCTCACCGCCTGCCAGGCGATAGATATAAGAAGGCTGAAGAACGACTTCGGCCAGGGGCTCTCGCCGGTGGTCCAGAAGGTCTACGACCGGGTTCGCAGAGAGGTCCCGTTCTACGACAAGGACAGGGAGATGGTCCCGGACATCAAGGCCGTCGAAGCCCTCGTCAGGAGCGGCGAACTGCTGGACATCGTCCACGAATTCTTCGAGGATATGGAATAAAAAGCGAGGGGCAGCGCAAGGAGGCACCGCGCGTATCATAACGCGCGGCGGGTGACTCGAAGGTGGGGCCCGTCGCCGAGCGTCCGCAGGCGGATGGGACGGATGCCTTAGAGGCAGGACCCGCCGCAACGCCTGCACCAGGACCCCGAGCGAAAGACTGCAGCGCCCGGAGATGATGAATGTGGACAGATCTGTCGCTCAAACCTCATAAAAGCTGCAGATCAGAAACAGGAATGACACAACAGGCCGGAATGAAGGATAAATGTCATAAAAGTAGCTGTAACTTGTGACATCGATAATAGAAAATATGATCGTTGTCACAGATCCGCTATTTTTACTAAATACCGCTCTGCTTAAAGGCCGAATTTGTGACATGATTCTGATTTGATCGGTGTTCGTGTCACAAATAGCGCATATTTGGAGAAAAAATGAGATCAGCATGGCATTTGCCGTGTGATGTTGTGACATGATTCATTGTTCTTATGAAATATGTCACAATGAACTTAAGCGAGGGGTAGCGCAAGGAGGCACCGCACGTATCATAATGCGCGGCGGGAGGCTTCGGGCAATAAAATACCGCGCACGATGAGTTGCGCGGGGAAGTAGTCTTGCAGATCGTTGAGGATCCGCCGGCTGAACGGATGAACGGGTCTCGGGCTGCGGCTTCCGTCCTGCGGCTGCAGGCTCCGCCGGCCTAGATCTTCTTCAGCACCGAGGCGTATCCGCCTTCTCCGTAGGAGAGGGCGCTGGAGACGCGGGTGATGGTCGTGTTGGAGGCTCCCAGCCTCTGCCTCAGGGCTTCGTAGGTCTCTCCCGCGGAAAGCCCTCTGGCGATCTCGAGCCTCTGGCTCAGATCCTCGATCTCGGCGGCAGTGCAGAGATCCTGCAGGAAGGCGAGGCATTCGCCCTCGTCCGAAAGGGAGAGGATCGCCCTGACCAGCTGATGTCTGGCGTCTTCGTCCGGAGTCTTGTCGGTGTTTTCGGTGGTCATAAAAGCTCCCAGGGCGCCCTGGCCCGCCAAAAGCGGTCCCGGACCCGTGCAAATAAGGTAAAAATAATATACAATAAATCTAACATCGACCGGTCGTTTTATCAACCGGGAAAAAGGAGGTCAAAATGGAATACCGCGCAGAAGACGCAATGGTGATCAGGCTTGACGACGAGCTCCCCGAATATCCGAAGTTCGTCCCGGGCATCCGCAGAGCCCCCAGAAGAGAGGCGGATCTCACCGAGCACGACAGAGAGCTGGCCATAAAGAACGCTCTCAGGTACATCCCGCCCAGATTCCACGAGCAGATGGCGAAGGAGTTCGCCCAGGAGCTGGACGAGAGGGGCCGCATCTACGGCTACCGTTTCCGCCCCGAAGGCAAGATCTGGGGAAAGCCCATCGATGAATACAAGGGCAAGTGCATCGAAGGCAGGGCAATGCAGGTCATGATCGACAACAACCTGGACTTCGACGTCGCCCTCTACCCCTACGAGCTGACCACCTACGGCGAGACCGGCCAGGTCTGCCAGAACTGGATGCAGTACAGGCTCATCAAGAAGTATCTGGAGAACCTGACCGACGAGCAGACCCTGGTGGTCATGTCCGGCCATCCTCTGGGCCTCTTCCATTCCCACAAGCTGGCCCCCAGATGCATCATAAGCAACGGCATCATGGTCGGCGAGTTCGACGATCTTAAGAATTTCAACAGGGCGGCTGCCATGGGCGTCGCCAACTACGGACAGATGACCGCCGGAGGCTGGATGTACATCGGGCCCCAGGGCATCGTCCACGGCACCTTCAATACCCTGCTCAACGCCGGCCGCATCGTTCTGGGCGTCCCCGAGGACGGGAACCTGGCGGGCAGGCTCTTCATCTCCTCCGGTCTGGGCGGGATGAGCGGAGCTCAGGGCAAGGCCGCGGTCATCGCGGGAGCCGCCTCCATCATCGCGGAGGTCGACGACAGCCGCATCACCACCCGCTACACCCAGGGCTGGGTCACCGACAGGACCGAGAGCCTGGACGAAGCCTGGGCAATGGCAAAGAAGCATCTGGAAGAGAAGACTCCCTGCGCCATCGCGTACCACGGCAACGTGGTCGACCTGCTGGAGTACCTCTACGACAAGAACGTCCACGTGGACCTGATGAGCGATCAGACCAGTTGCCACGTTCCCTACGACGGAGGCTACTGCCCCCAGGGCCTGACATTCGAGCAGCGTACCGAGATGCTGGCCACCGACCGCGAAGGATTCAGGGAGCTGGTCAACAAGAGCCTCAGGCATCACTACGAGATGATCTGCAAGTTCCACGACAGAGGCACCTACTTCTTCGACTACGGCAACAGCTTCCTCAAGGCGGTCTTCGACGCCGGCGTCACCGAGATCTGCCGCAACGGAGTCAACGACCTGGACGGCTTCGTGTTCCCGTCCTACGTCGAGGACATCCTCGGGCCCAACCTCTTCGACTTCGGCTACGGCCCCTTCAGATGGTGCTGCCTCTCCAGGAACCCCGAGGATCTGGACAAGACCGACGCAGCGGCTGCCGAGTATATCAAGGCCCACAACCGCAGGTATCAGGACTACGACAACTACATCTGGGTCAGAGACGCCAAGAAGAACAAGCTGGTCGTCGGCACCCAGTGCCGCATCCTATATCAGGACGCAGCGGGCCGCATGAACATCGCCCTCAAGTTCAACGAGATGGTCAGGAACGGCGAGATCGGACCGGTGATCCTGGGCCGCGACCACCACGACACCGGCGGCACCGACTCTCCCTTCAGAGAGACCAGCAACATCAAGGACGGTTCCAACATCATGGCTGACATGGCCGTCCAGTGCTACGCGGGCAACGCAGCCAGAGGCATGAGCTACATCGCTCTGCACAACGGCGGAGGCGTCGGCATAGGCAAGGCCATCAACGGCGGCTTCGGGATGGTCCTGGACGGGTCCGAGAGGGTGGACACCATCCTCAGGATGTCCATGCCCTGGGACACCATGGTCGGCGTCGCAAGGCGCAGCTGGGCAAGGAACGAGAACGCCATGGCCGTCGCTGCCGAGTACAACCTGCAGCAGAAGGGCCTGGATCACATCACCCTGCCGTTCATCGCGGACGACGAGGTCGTGAAGAAGGCGCTGGAAAAGTAAAGTGAGCGAACGGCCTTCGGGATGGGGAGCGTGTGTTATATAACATGTGCTCGAAACCCGGAGGCCTTTGATTTTGAGGCTTTGTGCGGGCTGCTGCCAGAGGGCGCTTTTATCGCTGCGGAGCATAGGAGGGGCGCTTTCGGGGCAGGACCCGCGGCGGTCTGAAGCACATAAAACAAGAGGCAGATATGGAAAGACTTTTGATCAAGAACATCGGCATGCTGGCGACCCCCGAGGGCCGCGAGGCCAGAAGAGGACAGGAACAGGGCAGGATCAGGATCCTCAAGAACGCTTGGATCCTGGCGGAGGATGGGCGGATCAGAGCCCTCGGAGAGGGAGAAGCTCCGGTACCGGGAAGCGGCCAGGGCGAAGACGGAGCCTGCGCCGAGGTCATCGATGCTCAGGGCTGCCTGGTCACCCCGGGCCTGGTCGACGCTCACACCCACCTGATCTTCGGCGGCTGGCGCCAGTATGAGATGGAGCAGAAGCTCAAGGGCGTACCGTACCTGGAGATCCTGGCCTCCGGCGGCGGCATCCTTTCCACCGTCAGGGCGACCAAGGCCGCCAGCGAGGACGAACTCTACGATAAAGCGAAGCAGGCCCTGGACGAGATGCTCTCCTTCGGGACGACCACCTGCGAGGCCAAGAGCGGCTACGGCCTGGACGAGGAGACCGAGCTTCGGATGCTCAGGGCGATAAAGAGGCTGAACGAGGATCATCCAATAGATCTGGTCCCGACCTTCCTGGGCGCCCACGCCCTTCCCCCCGAATTCAAGGACGACCGCGAAGCCTTCATCAGCCTGCTCTGCGATAAGGTGATCCCCGAGGTCGCCGGGCAGGGCCTTGCGGAATACTGCGACGTTTTCTGCGAGAGCGGCGTCTTCACCGCCGAAGAGACCAGGCGCATACTGCTGGCTGGCCAGAAGCACGGCCTGCGCTCCAAGGTCCATGCCGACGAGATCGAGGCCATAGGAGGCTCCCAGCTCGCCGGCGAGATCGGCGCGGTCTCAGCGGAGCACCTGATAGTCTGTCCGGACGAGGGCATCGAGAGCATGGCCAAAGGCGGCACGGTCGCCTGTCTGCTCCCCGCCACCAGCTTTTATCTGGGAGCAACGTTTGCCCCCGCCAGAAAAATGATCGAAGCGGGAGTCCCCGTCGCCATGGCGACTGATTTCAACCCCGGCTCCTGCCCCTGCCTCAACATGCAGCTGGTCATAAACCTGGGCTGCCTCAGGTACAGGCTGACCCCCGAGGAGGTCCTGACCGCCGTGACCCTCAACGGCGCCGCTGCCTGCGGAAGGGCTGCCAGCCGCGGCAGCATCGAGCCCGGCAAGCTCTGCGACCTGGTCATCTGGGACGCCCCCGACCTCAACTACATCTGCTACCGCCTGGGCAGCAATCTGGCGAAACAGGTCATAAAGGCCGGGAAAAGGGTCAGATAAGGGGGAAGAATGATCAGAAAGATAGCGCTGGGCGCTATGGCGGCTGCGGCGCTGGCCCTGGGGGCCCAGCTCTCGGACCTCGCGGGGATCAGGGATATTTCAAAGGATCCGACGCAGATGGCCGAAGCCGGAAGGGTCCCTTACGAAGTTCAGAGCGCAGAAGAACTTAAGACCGCGGCTTCCCAGCGGGCCGACATGGAAGCAGCCTCGGAAGAAGGGGCAAAGGAGCAGCCAGCTCAGGAAGGAACTGACCCGGAAGATCCCGGAGCGCAGCCTCCCGAGCCCGTGACCATCCGGCGGGTCGGCCTCACAGCGGACATGCCCTATGCCAAAGCCTCCAGGATCAACACCGGAGAGGCGGTCCTCTACACCAACAACGCGGGAGCTCACGGAGACCTGGTGATCTGCGTCAACGCCGGCCACGGGACCAAAGGGGGCGCGAAGGTGAAGACCCCCTCCCACCCGGACGGAAGTCCCAAAGTCACCGGCGGCACCAACGCCAAGGGCGCGGTCGAGAGCTACGCGGTATCGGCCGGCATGATCTTTTCCGACGGCGCCTCCGAGGCCGAGGTCACCCTGAAAGAGGCGGTCCTCCTTCGGGATGAACTGCTCGAAAGAGGCTACAGCGTCCTGATGATAAGGGAAGAGGCCGACGTTCAGCTGGACAACATTGCCCGGACGGTCCTTGCCAATCAATATGCCGACTGCCATATCTCGATCCACTGGGATTCCACGTCGTCGGACAGGGGAGCCTTCTATATCGGCGTCCCCGACGCCCTCAAGACCATGGAGCCCGTCGCCTCGACCTGGGAAAAGAGCGAAGCCCTGGGCGAGGCGCTTATCGCGGGGCTCAGGGGAAGAGGCGTCAAGATCTGGAAGAACGTGTCCATGGATCTCGACCTCACCCAGACCTCGTATTCCTCCATCCCCAGCGTCGACATGGAGCTGGGGGACAAGGCCTCCGACCACGGGAGCGAAGCCCTGGCGGCGCTGGCCAGGGGACTTGCCGACGGTATCGGATCAAATTTCGGCTGGGACCGGTAGGGGATGCTGACGCCTTTCGGCAGAAGTGCCCATGATCAAACCCTTTTCGGAAAACAGGTATACGGGCTTCATATTTGCATATCCTCATCCTGTATCGCAGAGCTAATGCCTGACTCAGATAGGACCTTGCCGCCCGGACACAGCTTGTATCATGTCCGCTGCGGCCTATTGAAAACGATATGTTTCTCCTGTTTGTTAACTGATTTGCTCTTATGGCCGATCGGAGTTAACAGTCCGGGCCTTCCCGCGGAGAGCCGCTGCCAAAGATTGCCGAAGCAGTATGCATAATATAGTGTTTGATGTGAAAATATGTTGATCTGCCTGCATCTTCACCATTGGTCATGGATGTTTTTCTGTGCAAAGTGATCCGATCCGGTCCCGCAGGCCGGAAACGCGGTAAAAGTGTTAAGTTACAGGCTCATATTCCGGGAAAGAGTTAACATCGCGGTCTATCATTTCATCTACGCCCTTAGAATCCAAACGATCAGCGGCCTTTGGGGGATGTCGGACAAGATCCTGGGCCAATGCGCTTGATACGCAAAGATCCAGGTGTCTTTGAGGATTCCAAACGATTAGCGGGCTTGCGGGATTTTGCCGGATTAGGTCCCGGGAAAAGACGCATTATGCGCAAATGTTAAGGCCTTTCTGATGATCCTCCGAAATAATCACGATGATAAATATTTGACTTGCCCTCTGCGGGCAAGTTTTTTTCTTGCAATAATGGGCAGGCTTTGCTATCATACAATTGCAAATTACGAAAAGCTGTTTCAAATAATGAAATAAACGATCCCAAAACCATCAAGACTCCCGGCAGGGCTGTCCGGATAAGACAGCGGCCGGCTGACCGCCGGATGCGGCTGCACCGGCCTCCGGTCCCGGCAGGCTGCCCGCAGAACACAGGACAGCCGCAGCATTTCGAAAAGACCCTGCGGCCAAAGCAGACGCCGCAAGGGGCGAAAGGAGCATCACATGATCAACGCAGCAGGACGCGACATCCCCGAATACATCGAAGGCTACGGAAAGACCGTTCCCTATCAGGGAGCCTTCGCCATGAGCGGCCGTCCCACGGCCATCGTTCAGGCCAGCAGGCCCAAGAGCGCGGTGAGAGGCGAAAGCAAGCTCTGCGCCTCCATCGACGAGGTCCTCGATAAGCTGGATCTTCACGACGGGATGACCTTCTCCTTCCACCATCACCTGCGCAACGGCGACTACGTGACCAACATGGTCATGCTGGCCATCGCAAAGCGGGGCATCAAGGACATCCACCTGGCCGCCACCGGCCTCTTCGCTTGCCACGATCCCCTGGTCCCCCTGATCGAGGACGGGACCATCACCCGCATCAGCCTCTCCACCATCGGACAGGGCGGCATCGCCAAGGCCATCTCCGCGGGAAAGCTCAAGACCCCCTGCGTCTTCTACTCCCACGGCGGAAGGGCCTGCGCCGTCGAGAACGGCAGGCTCCACGTGGACGTCGCCTTCATCGCGGCACCCACCGCCGATCCTCAGGGCAACATGAACGGCTGCACCGGAAAGAGCGCCTGCGGCTGCCTTTCCTACAACCACGCCGACGCAGAGCACGCGGACAGGGTCGTCGCCATCACCGACAACCTGGTGCCTTATCCCTGCTGCCCGGCGGAGGTCACCGAGAACTTCGTCGACTACGTGGTCGCGGTGGACAGCATCGGAGACCCGGCGGGCATCGTCAGCGGAGCGACCCAGATAACCACCAATCCCGACCGTCTGGCCGTGGCTGACCTTTGCGCCGAGCTTCTGGACAAGGCCGGATACATCAAGGACGGCATGAACTTCCAGACCGGAGCGGGAGGCATCAGTCTCGCCGTCGCGGCCAAGATTCGCGACAGGTTCCTGGCCAAGGGCATCAGGGGCGGCTTCGGATCGGGAGGCATCACCTCGTATTTCGTCGACATGCTCCACGAAGGCCTGCTGAGGGCCCTCTGGGACGTCCAGTGCTTCGACCAGCCCTCCATCGACAGCGTGGCAAACGACCCGGCCCACATGGTCATGAGCGGCTCCCACTACGGAAGCCCCGAAAACAAGGGCTGCGTCGCCAACAGCCTTGACGCCATGATCCTGGGAGCCTTTGAGGTCGACACCGACTACAATATCAACGTCATCACCGGGTCCAACGGCATCATCATGAGCGCCGCCGGAGGCAATCCCGACACCGCCGCGGGAGCCGGGATCTCCATCGTAGCCAGCATGCTCATGAAGAAGGGCCCGACCTGCTTCATCAAGAAGGCGGTCACCACCGTCACCACCCCGGGCGAGACCGTGGACGCCGTGGTCACCGACTACGGCATCGCCATCAATCCCCTGCGCACCGATCTGCTTGAAGCTCTCAAGGACAGCGGACTTCCCCTGGTAACCATCGAAGAGCTGCAGAAGAAGGGCGAAGAACTGGGCGACGTCTACACAGCCCCGAATCTTGGCGACAAGATCGTCGGAGTGGTCGAATACAGGGACGGCACCGTCATCGACGTGGTCAGACAGGTGCTGTAGAGGACCGCAGCCGGACCGGATGCGCATTGAAGCGCAGGGGTGGCGCAGGGGAGCGCCGCGCCCTTTGCCGCAGCGCAAAGGGATGCGGAGGGTGCCCGCGCCAGGACCCCGAAGCGGTCATAAAGGACCTTGATCCGCAGCATCGCAGCTCACCGGGTCCTGAAGAACTAATGTTAAACAGACGCAAAGCGCGTCATCAGAGATCATATAAAAAGGAGATAAAACCATGGCAGTAATGAGATCTATCTTTTACGTACCCGCCCACAGGATGGACTTCGTAGAGAAGTGCCCCAAGTATCCCGCGGACATCATCACCCTGGACCTTGAAGACGCAGTCCCCGCCACCGAGAAGGAGACCGCCAGAAAGAACGCAGCGGCTAACCTCAAGCACGCCGGAAGCAAGGGCGCCAAGGTATTCGTGCGCATCAACAACTGGGAGACCGGCATGACCAACGACGACCTGGAAGCCATCGTATGGCCCGGCCTGGACGGAGTCACCCTGGCCAAGTGCGGCTGCGCAGACGACGTAAAGCGCCTGGACTGGAAGCTGGAAGAGCTTGAGATGAGAAGAGGCATCCCCGTAGGCACCGTCAAGATCTCCATGCTCCTCGAGACCGCCAAGGGCGTCCTCAACGCCGGAGAATGCTGCCTCGCCAGCAAGAGAAACGTCAACGCCATCTTCGGCGCCGTCGATTACTGCAAGGACATGAGAGTCACCCTGACCAACGAGGCCAAGGAGCAGCTCTACGCCAGGTTTGCCGTAGGCGTCGCCTGCAGAGCGGCCGGCATCGCCGCCATCGACGCTCCCTTCGTGGATTACAAGAACCTCGAGGCCTTCGAGAAGAACGTCGCCGACGGCATCCAGATGGGCTTTGAGGGCAGGATGATCATCCATCCGGGACAGATCGAGACCTGCAACAGGATGTATGCTCCCGATCCCGCCACTCTGGAGTGGGCAAAGAAGATCGTCGTCGAGTTCGAAGAGAACGGTCTTGCCAAGGGCCTGGCCGCCATCAGCGTGGACGGCAAGATGGTCGACACCCCCGTATACCTCAACGCTCTGGACATCGTCAACCGCCAGAAGGAGATCGACGCCAAGAACGCCGAGAGAGAGCAGGCACAGCAGTAAACTGAAAGGATCCGTCTAAGCTTAGGGCCAGGCCGGATCAGGCCGGCGCAAAAGCCGCAGATATCACATGCAGATGGTTTCCACATAATCTCGCGAAGAGCCTCCGGAGAAGATCCGGAGGCTCTTTGTTGTTTGATGATAAACGTTGGAATTTGAGGTGTGGAGCTTGCGTTACGTAACAATCGTTATGTCTGCCTCAGCGGGCTTTTGGGGAATGTCAGCCTCAGCCGCGCCTTACTAGCATCGGCCCGCGCGCCTTCGCGCCTTTGAGTTCTGCCGGCCGCAGCCCGGTCCGCTCACTGCCTTGTATAGGTATAGTCGCTGCTCTCCATCACCGTGACGATCCCGTCCTTGGATTCAACGGCGGTGTAGTCAATGCCAGACGACGAGGCGTCCAGCTCCAGCTGGTGCTTGTCCGCGGACACGACCTCGAAAAGGGTGTCCGGCTCCTCGACCCAGGTGGTGACGCCCTTGAGCATCAGGGTCTGGGAAGCGGCGTCGTATTCGGGGGTGTATTCGGTGCAGGAGACGCTCCCGCCGTACCATGAGAGGTCGGGCTCCTTCTCTATCACGTTGCCCCCGTTCATGATCAGGATCGTGCGGCATCCGTCGGGATCGACCCAGGTGCCCATGAAGGCCTCGACGGTGAGGGGCTCCCTGCCTGAGACCGCGATGTCGATCTTCGGCACGGTGATGGTGAAGGCCACGGTGAACTCGGGCTGATCCTTCTCAAGATCCGCGTCGGGCTTGAAGAACTCCACCGTGTGGGGCAGGCCGGAGAGGAAGAAGCCCATGAGGGTGGCCGAGGTCCTGACCTCTCCGCTCTCGGGCCATTTGCCGGTCCAGCTGCTCTTTACCGTCCCTTCCTTCAGGGGAGCGAAGCGGAACTTGTAGTCGGTGAACTGGGACTTTCCGCCCTCGGGGATCTCCTCCTTCAGGGTGATGGCTATGGGAGAATTGTAGTATTCCTTGGCTTTGCTTAGGGCCTCCAGCTCCTGGAGCTCGACCTTTCTGATCATGTAGTTCTGAACGCTGGTGAGGACCGCGGGCATGGTCTTGTCCTTGAGGTGGGCGATGTAGTCGTCGATGAGCTGGCTCTTTTCCGCCTCGGTGAAGGCGGGGATCCTCTTGACGGTGACGTTGGGCACGTCAGAGGCGACCTCGCTCATCTGGTCCTCGGTGAGAGAGAAGAACTCGGAGGCGTACTTGGTAAAGCCGGCTTCAAGAGCGCTGATGGCCCTGTCGGTGTCCCCGGGATGGGCCTCCAGCACCTGGATCACCTTGGCCCTCCAGTCCTTAGGCCTCATGACCTTGTGGCCGAAGCCTTCGAAGCTCTCGTTGAAGTGATGATAGACGAAGGCGATGTCCTCCAGCTTGGTGGCCTTGGCTTCTTCGGCGAAGGCGGTCAGCATCTTGTCGATGATCAGGACTCCCGCCATGCTGATGGAGAGGGCCTCGCAGCCCACCTTGGTGAAATTGTCCGCGGCGTAGCTGACAGCCTTGCTGGACACGTCCCTGATCAGGTTCAGTACCTCTCCGTCGTCCACCTGGCGGCCTCTGGCCTGCTTATAGCCCAGCTCCATGATGCTCTTGGCCGTGGCGATGTAGCCGATGGCAGAGAAGAGGGTGAGGCTGGTGTCGGGGATGGACGTATCGAGGCCCGGCGGAAGGTCGCTGCCTCCCAGGGTGGCCACGTTGATGGCGTTGTCGATCCTGTCGGAGTAGTCGAAAAAGATGCCGCTGGCCTTTTCGGCGTAATCCGCGAGGGTATCAAGGGTCCCGGGCTCTTCGCCCGCGATCTTCTTTGAGAAGGCCAGGGTCTGTTCGTCGGTCATGTAAAGGCCCGACCCGAGGACGTCGGTGATCAGCGCATTGCGCTTTCCCTCGTCCTTGACGTAGAAGGCTCCGTAGATGGAAAGGTGGTCGGTGTAGATCACCAGCTCGTTTGCCTGGGCGTCCACCTCGAAGAGGACGTCCTCCCACTGTCCGGTGGCTTCGTTGAGGTACTTGGCTCCGACGCAGCGGGCGGGATCCTGGCCTTCATCGCAGTAGTCGGCGTCGTAGGGGATGCGGATGGTGATGAAGTCGTCCAGCTTGCTCAGAGCTCCGATGGAGATGTCGTAGGGCTGGATCTTATAGCCCTCGTCTTCGTTCTCTTCGGCGGGCTTTTTCGCCACCGTCAGATCGACGGTCCCGTCCAGGACGAAATCGCCAACGTCCACGGTGACGCCTTCGGTGACGGCCTTGGTGTTCTCGGGGGAGAGCTGGGTCTTGTAGGAGGTGGTGGCGATGGGGCCTGAGGCGGGATAGTCATCGCCGGATTTTTTTGGTGCTCCGCAGCCGGTGAGCAGGGAAGCGAGCATCGATAAAACTAGCGTCAGAGATAAGAACTTTTTCATGGTCTCCTCCTGGGCGCCCGGCGCCTTTCCTTAAGTTTTCAGGCTGCCCGCTACCGTTCGCGGGGCCTGCAGCCAGCGAAATGACAATTTTGGCGGCTAATGTGACCGCTGACTAAATTATACCGTATATCAAGAGAATTGTCAGCAATATGTACAAAAGGAAGGCCCGGAGACCCGGCATGTCTGCGGTCAGAGGGTCCTCACCCGATTTTTACAGAGCGCTGCTCTGCCCGCCATGAGCGAATGCACAAAGGCAGAAATGCCCCGGCGATCCTGCCCTATCGTCCGGTGTTCCATGTAAGATAGCATTGATAACTGGCCCTGAACGAGATATGATCGGCCTGTTTTTTGCGGTCCGATGTCCTGCTTCTGCGGCATACACTGTACGATCAGCAGCTGCCATCCTTGTGCCTCATACATATATGCATTTTTAGATATTTTGCGCTGATTTCTAACTATTATTGGATTTTAGAGATCATAGTTATAAAGAATAGCTGATGATCCATCATAAGGGCAGACAGGATTATAACTGTAAGAGAAAATGGCCTTAAATAGCAGTAATATTGAACGGCCAAGTCCTTTAAAACAGCGATCCGGGCAGTAAAAGACAATGCAATTGTCTTTATAATTACTGTCATTAGACCGTATTTTGAATCTCAGTTATACAAGCGCACAAGCGCATCCGGAAGAATGCGAACCGTATTACTGCATATTTTTAAAATTAGCGGTTTAGTCAGAACCTCTCCCTCAGGATCTTTTCCGCCTTGGCGGCCAGCTCCAGGACCCGGGGGACGTCGGAGCGTTTGCCGAGCTCCGCGAGGCGTTGGAATATGTTCTTCGCGGTCATAAGATCGTTCCCGTCGCAGCAGAAGCTGGCGTAATAATAATAAATGTTGGCGAGAATTCTGCTGTATTTCGGGATCTCGGTCGTTTCGACCAGACCCTCACCGATGGCGATGCTTCGTTCATAGTCTTCTTTTGCCTGGTCGGTCTCGCCTAACTCCGCTTTGATAGCGGCAAGTTTAAACAGGCTGCGGGCCATGTCGCTGCGAGCCTGGGGCGAATCCGTCTCTTCGGCGATCTGCGTTATTATAGTCAACGCCGAGCTGCAAAGGCTCTTCATCAAAGGCAGGTCGTTTCGCTTCAGTGCCACGTCTGCCAGATGCTCCAGAGCAAGGGACAGGTCCCGTCTGGCTTCTATGGTACCGGTCTCGTCCGCGAACTCTTTGGCCGATCTGTAGTATTCATTGAAGTGTTTGAAAGCGGAGGGTATATCGCCCGAATCATAGGCGTTGTGTCCCAGCCTCTCATGGCACACCGCAAGTCCTCTGCGGATCTCGGCGGTCCGTGAGCTTTCGGCCAGCTGTTCCATGACCGACAATGCCTTTTCATAGTACCCGCGGGCCCGAGGCAGATCCTTCTTATCCGTTATTTGGAAAATATCCCCAAGATCCTGATAGCTTCTCGAAAGATCTATTTGATGCTGGATCGACCCGGACTCTTTGACGATCTCCTCTCTTATGGCAGCGCAGCTTTTGTAGTACCCGTAAGCTGCGGCGGTATCGTTCATGTCGGATCTGACGCGTCCCAGCTTTTCGTAGCAGAGTGCGGTCATATATCGTATGCTTAAGGTCTCTTCGCCCAGGCTCATGATAATACAGTGTGCAAGATCCTTTTCATAGTACTCTTTTGCCTCGGTCAGCCTGCCTCTCGAACGGGCGTTGTCTCCGAGCCTTTCACAGCACACAGCCAGTTTTCTGCGGGCTTCGGGATCCTCATTCTTCTTCACCAGCTGGGTCCTTATGTCGAAAGCCTTTAAAAACTCCTCATGGGCTGCGGACAGATCGCCAATCCCGTCGTAGACGTCACCAAGTCCCAGATACGCGTCGGACAGCTCCATGCGGGACTCTATGGTACCGGTCTCTTCAGCCAGCGGCCTGATGATCTCCGCCTGCTTTTCGTAATAGGTCAGGGCCTGAGGCAGATCCTTTTCTTCAAACAACAGGTCTGCGATCGCGCCGCAGATGGAGGCAAGATCGTACCGCGATTCAGCCGTTCCGGTCTGTTCGTTCAAAGACCTGAAGATCTCAAAGGCTTTTTTGTAGTAATCCAGCGCTTCGTCGGGATATCCGCTCTTATTCCTTACGATGCCCATAAGTTTGCAGCTTTGAGCGTGATCCCGATGGGACTTGACGGTATCCTCCTCTTCCATCAGTTCTTTGCTTATCCTGTAGCTCTCGCCGAAGTATTCGCCGGCGGCGGAGATATCCCCCTTTTCATCTGCGATCCCTCCGAGCTTGACACAGCTGACGTAGAGGCTGCGGTCTTTCTTGATGCCTTCTTCCTCTGTCCGGGCCTTGGCGATCTCATAACCTTTTTTATGGTATTCCAGAGCGAGATCAAGATCGTTCATCGAGGAGGCTATGCTCCCGAGCCTTTCGTAATAGAGGGTCAGGTCGTAAAAATAACCCTGATCTCCGGTGTCTTCCGCAAGAGCCCTGTTGACCTCCAGCCCTTGTTCGTAATATTCCCGGGCCTGCTCCAGCTTCCCTCTTCCCTTGGCGACATCACCCAGATGTACGAAGTTTTCTGCGAGATGGATACGGTCGAGCTGATTCTTCGCTTCGTTGGAGGTCTCTTCGCGGGCCAGCTGCCTGCAGATCTCAAGGCTCTTCTCAAAATGCTCCTGCGCGGCGGCAAGATCGCCCTTCAATTTCGCGACGTTGCCAAGACCGGTATAGCTGTTGGTCAAGTATCCCCAAAAGTAGGATTCGCCGGAGTCGATCATCATCTGGGAAGCATCCCTCAGCCGGCAGTATGTCTTTTCGGCGTCGTCCAGCAGCTTCAGATCGTATTGGGCATGTCCGAGCCTGTCCAGCGCGCTTGTCAGAGCCAGCGCGCTTTTGATCCGGGGTCCCGCCCCTGTCCGCTCTGCTTCGAAGTCTTCCCTGAGTCTTTCCACCAGCTTCTTACGCCATTCGATCCCTTGGTAGTAGTCCCTTTTGACGCCCTTGCCGGTCTCGTACATGGTGACCAGCTGGGACATGGCCTCGGTGACGCCGGCTTCGGCGGAGCCTGTGATGAGCTCCAGGGCCCTGGCGCTGTCGACCTCCACGTCGATGCCGTCAAGATAGGCCAGGCCGATGAGGTAGTTGTGGCCGGGGTCCTGGTCGTTGGCCGTGACAGCGATCTTCTTCAGGTTCCCCAGGAGGGCGCTCCTGAATTCGTCGCCGAATTCGCCGGGGACCACGGGGGGAAGGGCCTTGTAATGCTCGGCCAGGGCGGCGCGGTCGGTCTTTTCCATCTCCACGGGCAGCACCGGCTTGTTCTGGCCGAGAGCCGCGGGATACTCGGTGGACATGACGTAGTTGGGCTCGTTCACCAGGTTGGGAGTCACGGCCAGGGCGAAGATGTCGCTCTTTTCCAGCATCTTGGCGATGGCCTCGTTGAAATCCTCTCCCGGGACCAGGAACTCGTCGTACCAGATGGCGATGTCCCGGCAGACCGGATCCCTGTGGATCAGCCGCATCAGCTCCTGGGCCTGCCGGCGGTCCTTCTTGCGGTAGCTCAGGAAAATATACGCGTCGAAGGCGGCTCTGACCTTTTGGGCCAGCTCGTCGCTGACCAGGGTCGCCTTGATGTATGTCGTCAGCACCTCGTTAAAGCTTCGTTTCGTGTCGTCGGTGCTGAAGGGGGCCAGGTACTGCAGGTCGCCGAATCTTTTGGAGAACACGTCGTCCAGGCCCTGCTCCATCATCAGGGGCAGGACGGGGATGTGCTTTTCCATGGCGAGAGGGAATTCCACGTCCATGGCCCGGTTTTTCGTCGTCAGGAGCTTCGTGGTGACGGGCATCACGAAGAGCTGCATCTGGGAAAGGCGCAGGTCAAGGTCTTCGGGGTCGTACCCGCCTTGGGGGTCGGACTCGTACCAGAAGGCGCAGTCCTGGATCCTGAGTATCTTAAGGGAGTATTCCTCGAAGTACTTTTCGAAGTCGTCCGGATGGCACGAGAAATACACGTTGGGCATTCCCTGGGGCCTTTTGCCCGATAAGGTCTTGTATAGCAGTTCTGACATTGACGCCTCCCGCCGCTTAAAGATCTTTCGGCGGACAGCCGCCCGCCGAAATCTGCAATGCTATAATATCAATTGTTACGTAACAAATGTTCAGCCTTGGGATATCAAGGGATCAGTCCCTTCCCATGACCTCCCAGAGGTAGTAGACTACGTCGGCCCTGGGGCAGGCTCCGGAGGTGGTGTAGGCTCCCGCGGTGCCCGAGAGAAGGTCCTTGCCGCTTGCCCAGTTCTCGGCGTCCTGATACCAGGCTCCTTCGCCGGTCTTTCCCGGCTCTCCCATGGCGCGCCACAGGAAGGTGATCATCTGGCCCCGCTTCACAGGGCTGTCGGGTGAGAAGGTGGTGTCGCTGGTGCCGTCGGTGATGCCGTTCTCAAGGGCCCACAGCACCGGCTTGCAGTAGTATGCGCCTTCCGCTACGTCCTCGAAGGGGTTCTCGGAGCTCTCGGGCTCCGGCTCTCCCATGGCCCTCCACAGGAAGGTCACGGCCTGGCCGCGGGTCACGGTCTTTGCCGGAGCGAACTGGGTCGGGGTCACGCCGTCGGTGATGACGGGATCGTGGTCCTTGGCCCACTGGACCGCGTCGCCGTAGTAATAGTCCTTGTACACGTCCTCAAAGGGCTTGACCTTTGCCCTGAGGCTGCTGACGGGCTGGGTGGGCAGGGCGACGCCCGTGGCGATGACCTTGTCGTTCCATCCGGCGAAGTTGTGGGCCTCATCGCGGACCGCCATCCGCTGGATCAGGGTGCCGTCCTTTTTCAGGATGAAGGTCCTGTCCGGGCAGTCCTCATCCGTGAGGGGGAGCTCATATGATCCGACTCCGTAAAAGACGTCGGCTACGTCGTCCATCACGAACTCGCTGCCGTTCTTCGCGTAGAGCTTTCCGTCGGTCTTCAGGACGTAAAACTGGTTGTTATTGGAATAATCAGCCGAATCGTCGACATATGCGGCGATCTTGGCCACATTGTCCGCGAACTTTTTCCTGTTCTTGAAGCCAACTGTACCTGCGGGGGTCGCCTGACCCCAGTAATAAGCCTGCCCGTTGGTCATGACCACGCCGGTGACGAAGCCGTTCCAGCCGATCGAGAACTGCTTTACATTGTCAAGGAGTTTGGTGGGCCCCGGGATCTCGGCGTCGGGATCCGGTCTCACGGTGGGATCCAGGTATGTGCCCCAATACCAGAGGCTGTTGTCGTTTTTTATGGCCATGCCGTTGTACTGTCCCATGGCGAAGGACTTGACGTCGCTCATGATCTGAACGGGCTTTACGACGTAGGACTTGAAGGTCGCGGGAACGCCGTTGGGGTAGGATTCCCCCTCCTGCATGAAGTATTCATCTCCGAGATAGGCGTGGTTATATCCCAGGTCGGACCAGATCCCTTTGCCCCAGGTCCAGAGGGTGCCGTCCTTCTTCAGCATGCCGATCTGCTCCTCGTTGCCTATGCTGACGGCTGCGACGTCATCCCCGACCTTGTACGGGGTCTCATTGCCGGTGTGCCAGTAGTCCTTGTAGAAGGAGTCCCATTCGTATCCGTGGTGGAAATCCCGGCCGAAGGTCCAGGCGGTGCCGTCGGCCTTGAGCACTATGGTGACCGCTTGGCCCCGGTCGAAGGCGGCCACGTTGTCCATGATCTTTTTCGGCTCTCTAACAAAGCTTATCGATCTGTCCTGACCGGCCTGACCGCTGCGGTTGTCGCCCCACAGCCACAGTCCGCCCTCGCTGTCTATCCAGCCGAAGCGGTTGAGGGAAGAAATTTTGCCGGCGTCCTGCGAATCGTGGAGGGCGAAGGCCGGAGCCGCCGTCCCGAGGACCATCATCAGGCAGATCAAAAGCGATATGTATCTTTTCATATTCATGGCGCTTTCCTTTCAAAAATTAGAAAAATGCTTTACGGTAAAATAATAGCAGAGGACGCATTGAAAGGTCAACTGCCTCAGGCCTCGCAAAAAGGGCCTCCCCGCGGACGGCGGAGAAGCCCTTAAGACTTGAAATTTCAACGATCTGGATATTTAAAGCGAATGTTACATAACGCACACTTTTGATCCACGCAGACGGTCCCGCCGCCTTATTCGCCCATTATGTGTATGTAATACTTCCTTCTCAGCAGACCGTCGAACTCGGCGAAGTATATGTCCTGGGCGTGCCCCAGCACCAGCTTTCCGTCTATGACGGGGAAGAGGCAGTGGTTGCCTGCCAGCAGCGATTTCAGGTGGCCGGGGGAGTTGCCCGAGCAGGTGCCGTAGCTGGGAAGCATGCGGGTATGCACGTAGGGGTCATCATGGGGGACCAGCTTCTCGAGCAGTATCTCGATGTCCTTCTCGACGTCGGGCAGGCCTTCGTTCACCATTATGCCGGTGGTGGTGTGCTGGGTGATGACGGCGCAGAGCCCGTCCTTTACGCCGCTGTCCGCGACGGCTTCTCTCACCTGGTCGGTTATCAGTATCAGGTCGAATTCCTTCTTCGATTCCAGCTGCTTTTCGTAGAGCTTAACGATCATCTCTTTCCCTCCATCCCAGGAACTCCTCGGCGTTGCGGCCGAGCAGCCTTTCGAGCACGTCTTTTCTGACCGGAAGGTCCCTGAGGCCCTTCATGGCCCTCACCTGGCGCCAGCGGGGCAGATCCGAGCCGAACATGACCTTGTCCGCGAAGGAGTTCTGCAGCCAGCCGATATCCATCTCTTTGGTGAAGATCTGGCTGTACCAGGCGGTCGGGGTGCCCATGTAGACCAGCGATGTGTCGGTGTACACGTTGGGGTATTTCATCAGCATCATCACGGTCTGCATGTGCCAGGGCCAGCCCAGGTGCGAAAGGCAGATGCGCAGCCGCGGGAAAGCGCAGGCGATGTCCTCGAAGCGGACGGGCTCGGAGTACTTTGCCGGGGTATCGGGCATCCAGCTGTAGCCGGAGTTGAAGATGACCGGCTTTCCGCTGTCCTCGCAGAGCTTCATGAGGGGCAGGAGCCTCTCGTCATCGGGGAACATGCGCAGCCTTGAAAGGTTTAAGTAAAGGCCCGAGAGGCCCAGCTTTGAAAAGGCCCGCTCCAGCTCATCCTTCGCGTCCTCTTTTCTGGGATCCGCTCCGGCGAAGCCGATGAAGTGGCCCGGCGCGGCGTCCAGAACAGTCTTTATCTCGTCGTTTGATACCAGGGGACGGGGGCTGTCAGCGCTGTAATCCTCGCCCAGTATCAGGGTCTTGTCTATGCCGGCGTCGTCCATCAGCCTCAGGGCGAAATCCAGAGGGACCCGGCCCGACTTGTAGACGCCCAGCTGCTTTTTCCTGAAGCTGAGGGTCTCGTCGTCCGGGTTTATAACGTCAAAGAGCACCGGATGCGCGTGTATGTCTATTACCATGCAGATCTCCTTTGTTTTATACAATTCGGTATGGTTTTGGGACTTGGGAAGCGGGCTTTCCGCGGAAGGCCCCGGACACGCTGCCCGGATCCGGCGCCGCCGCCCGGTATCAGCGCTCAAGATAGGGCTTCCAGGTCTGTATCACCTTCGAGGCGCGGGCGGCCCCTCTTTTCAGGCATTCGCCTGTGGGAGCGCCGTCCAGGTACCCGGAGATGAAGCCGGAAAAGAAGGAATCTCCCGCTCCCACGGTGTTGACGACGCTCTCTGCCGGGCAGATCCCGGCATCGAAGAAGCGCTCTCCGTCGTAAGCGAGGGAGCCCTTCTCGCCGAAGGTCGCGATCATCAGCTTCGCTCCCGCCTCGACCCCGTGCCGGGCGAACCATCTGCCGCCCTCGAAGTCGTTCTCGAAGGAAGCCAGGCCGCACTCGATATACGGCAGGACTCTTTCCGTGAAGGGGCTGGTCAGGGCCCTCACCGAGAAGTCGAAGAAGATCTTCGTCCCTGCGGCGGCGATCTCGGGCAGCCGGTCGATCAGCTTTCCCGTGAGATCCGTGTGCATGAGATCGCAGCCCTTGAGGAACTCGATCGAGCTCTCGGGAAAGACGTAGTCCTTGAAGACTCCCGGCTCCACCCTGTTATGGACGCGGTCGCCTTCCTCCGTCAGGAGCAGCTCGTATACAGTGGTCGCTCCCCCGGGGATGACGTCGAGGCGGCTCATGTCGAAGCCCCGCTTCTGGAACTCGCTGACGGCCCATCTGCCGAGCTCGTCGTCTGAGACAGCGGCGACGACCGAGGGCTCGATGTCGTCTCTCATGTCCAGCAGGTTGAACAGCACGTCGACCCCGTTTCCGGTCACGTAGCTCCTGTCGGGGAATTGGGGATAATGGTCTATGCACATGAAGCCGGCCGCGGCGAATCGTTTCATGGGCGCTTCTCCTTTCCGCTCCGTTTACAGTTCGGACGTTTATATAATATCACGGAAGGATAAAAAAAGAAGCCCTGTCATCATATATCAAAAGAGCGCCCCCTGTCATGGGGACGCTCCCGCTCTTCGTCATATGGCGGAAAAGCCGCTCTCACCTGAGGAATATTATCCCCAGCGCGGCCGCGATGCCGATGATCTTGGGGATCGATACTTTGAACTTTATGAGCAGCACGCAGGCCAGGGCGCCGATGGCGATGCAGATCCACTCGAGGCTGCCGTCGGTGTAGTAATTGGTCAGGATCAGGTTGACTATGACCGCGGTGACCAGGCCCAGGCCCACAGGTCTAACGCCCACCATGATCTTCTTCAGGATGGGGTTGTTGTGGAACTTTTCAAAGGCGAAGGCCGCGGCGGCGCAGATGGTGAAGGTGGGCATCAGGACGCCCAGGTTGGCAGCGATGGCGCCCAGGATCCCGGCGACCCTGATCCCCGCGAAGGTGGCGCAGTTGAGGCCCAGAGGTCCGGGGGTCATCTCGGCGATGGCGACGATGTCCGAGATCTCGGAGGCGGTCATCCAGCCGTGAGAGCTCATCTCGTCCAGGATCAGGGGGATCATGGAGATCCCGCCGAAGCTGGTGAACCCTATCTTGGTGAAGCTCCATAAAAGCTGAAGAAGTATCATTTTGACGCCTCCTTTCCGTCCTTTGCTGATTCTGCCGCGGTCCCTGAAACGGGGCCGGCAGCGGCGGGTTTTGCCTCAGCTTCCCCGCCGAAGAGAAGGCCGATCACGACTCCCATCAGGATCAGGTAGATGGCGCTGATCTTGAAGAAGAAGGACAGGGCGGCCGCGACGGCGAAGATGGCGTAGCACAGAGGCTTTGGGAAGGCGCTCTTCCAGAGCTTGAGCAGGGCTGAGAATATGATCGGTGCGACGGTGGCGCGGACTCCCTTCATGGCCGCGGCGAAATACACGTTGTCCTTCGCGGCCGAGTAGAAGACCGTTATGACGGCAAGGACCAGCAGGGGCGGTGTGGTTATGCCTATGAGGGCTGCGGCCCCGCCGATGACTCCCGCCTGGCGGAACCCGAACAGGTAGGCGACGTTGCCCGCCATGGTGCCGGGAAGGCTCCTCCCCAGGCTCACTATGTCCAGCAGATCCTCCTGAGCCAGGACCTTTCTGTCTTCCGCGAATTCGTTCTGCATCTGGGCGACTATGCCCCAGCCCCCTCCGAAGGTGAATATGCCTATCTTGAAAAATACAAGAAAGAGCTGCAGGGGTGTCATTTTCTTTTCGTTCATGTTTTCCTCGAAAACCGGACGCCCGGCAGCATAGAGCCGGACGTCCTGATGGTATGGTGTGTAAGTTTTATAGTTCAGTATTTTGGATCCCGGGCCGCCTCAAGCCGCGTCCCGTGCGGGACCGGATCGGTGGCCTTGGGCAGTGCCCCGATCAGTCCTAAAACTGGAGATCCAGGGCCTTCATGGCGTCCAGGGTCTGCTGGAGCAGATCGTCCAGCTCCCAGCCAAGCCTTTCGGCGCCCTCGGTGATGACCTCGCGGCTGCAGCCCGCGGCGAACTTCTTGTCCTTGAACTTCTTCTTCAGGGACTTGAGCTCCATGTCGCTGCAGCTCCTGGAGGGACGCATCAGGGCGGCGGCTCCGATGAGGCCGGTCAGCTCGTCCACGGCGAACAGGACCTTCTCCATCTGTGCCTGAGGCTCGTACTTCGAACCGGTCATCCCCCAGCCGTGGGAGCAGATGGCGCGGATCATCTCCTGGTCCACGTCCAGGGCGTTCAGCATCTCTTCGGTCTTGATGCAGTGCTGCTCGGGGTATTCCTCGAAATCCAGATCGTGGAGCATCCCCACGACCTGCCAGAACTCGACCCGCTCCGGATCGAACTTCTTGGCGAACTCGCCCATGACGCCGGAAACGGTCTCGGCGTGCTGCATATGGAAGGCCTCTTTGTTGTGCTCGGCGACCAGTTTTCTGGCCTCCTCAAGGGTCGGGATATAGCTCATGCCTTTCTCCTTTCAAACAGAGAGAAGCCTTGCGGCTTCTTGAATTTATCGCGTTTTCTGCTATTCTATACTTGTTTCTTGAATATTGCAACGAAAAGCACGGAGGCGCTTATGAGTTTAAGAGAAGACGCTGACAGGATCATAAAAGCATCCATCGAACACGTCCTGCCCGACGAGGCGGTGAAGAGGGCCCTGGGGGACGCCGATTTTGAGGACGACCGGGTCCATCTGGTGGCGGTGGGTAAGGCCGCGTGGCAGATGGCCAAGGCCGCGTCCGACTATCTGGGGGACAGGCTGCTGGACGGCATGGTCATCACCAAATACGGCCACGTGAAGGGGGAACTGCCCCGGATCGAGTGCTTTGAGGCCGGTCATCCCGTCCCCGACGAGAACGGTTTCGCAGCCAGCCGCAGGGTGGTGGAGTATGTGAAGCCCATGACGGAGGGCGACACGGTGGTCTTTCTTCTTTCCGGAGGAGGCTCCGCCCTCTTTGAGGTGCCCCTGGTGAGCCCCGAAGAGCTTCAGGACGTCACCGGCCAGCTGCTCTCCTGCGGCGCTTCCATCACCGAGATCAACACCATAAGAAAGAGGCTGTCAGCGGTCAAGGGAGGCAGGTTCGCCGCCCTGTGCGCCCCGGCGACGGTTTTTTCCATAATACTCAGCGACGTCATCGGCCCCGCCGACATGATCGCCTCGGGCCCCTGCTATCCGGATTCATCCACCGCGGCGGACGCCATCGCCATCATCGAAAAATACGGCCTTGAGGTCAGCCCCGGGGTCCGGAGCCTGATCGGAGAAGAGCTGCCCCGGCAGATCGACAATACCATAAACGAGGTAACCGGCAGCGTCACCGAGCTCTGCACCGCGGCGGCCCAGGCTGCGCGCCAGCTGGGCTATCTTCCCATGATCCTCACCGACAGCCTCAGCTGCGAGGCGAGGGAAGCCGGGAGCATTCTGGGCAGCATCGCGAAATATTACCGCACCCATGCGGGAAGGAGCATGGCCATCATCGCCGGCGGCGAGACCGTGGTCCATCTGACCGGCAAAGGAAAGGGCGGAAGGAACCAGGAGATCGCCCTCTCCGCTGCGAGAGCCATAGACGGCCTTGAGGACACCGCCGTCTTCAGCATCGGATCCGACGGCACCGACGGTCCCACCGACGCGGCGGGAGGCTACGCCGACGGGAGCACCGCTGAACTCCTCAGAAAACAGGGCGTCAGCATCGACGCCGTCCTCGCGGACAACGATTCCTACGCGGCCCTTGAAAAGAGCGGCGGTCTGATCATCACCGGCCCAACCGGGACCAACGTCAACGACGTCGCCGTGGCGCTGGTCAAATGCCCCGGCTCCTCCCCCGAAATGCCCTTTGGCAGGCTCTTCGCCAGCGACGATGACGAGGAATAGACCGGGCCGCAGACACTAAAGACCGATACCCGCGGACGACACAGGAGAAACTGATATAATCAAGCTGCACGTTCTTTCAGACAACAAGACCGAAAATCCCGCCTGCCTCGCCGAGTGGGGCCTGTCCCTTTTCATCGAGGCCGGGGGCAGAAAGATCCTCTTTGACACGGGCACTTCCGACATTTTCGCGGAGAATGCGGAGATCATGGGGCTCGATTTGTCCGAAGCGGAGGCTCTTGTCATAAGCCACGGCCATTCGGATCACACCGAAGGGGTCCCGAGATTCTGCGAGATCAACAAAAAAGCGCCGGTCTATCTCGGCAAGGGCGCCCTTCTTCCCCAGTTCGGAGAGGAGGGCGGGGTCCCCGAGGACTATAACTGCGGCATCCAGTGGGCCGAAGACGGGGCGCTGCCCTTCAAAGACAGGCTGATCACCACCGACGGTCCGGTCTGGATCAGTCCGGATTTAGTGATCTCGGGCAGGATATTGAGTGACGATCCTCTCCGCCCTCAGGAGGTCTTCTTCATTCAGGACGCGGACGGCACCATCAGGCGGGATCCCATGGATCACGAGCAGTTCCTGGCGGTAAGGGAGCCCGGCAGGGGCATCTTCCTCTTCTCCGGCTGCAGCCACAAGGGCATCATTTCCGCCGTCGAATACGCGAAAGAGCTTTTCCCCGGCGAAAGGATAGTCGGCATCGTCGCCGGCATGCACCTGATCGGGGCAGATCCCCGGCTGAGGAACAGGATGATCAGGCGCTTGAAGGAAGAGGATCCCGACGTGATAGTCCCTCTGCACTGCACCGGCCTTGAAACCAGCGCCCGGATCAGATCCCTGTTCGGACGCCGCTGCGTGTTGGCCAGCGCCGGCAGCAGCTATGAGCTGTAGAGCAAGAGCAACGGGACGGATGATCTTTACAGGATCGAAAGCGTCCTGATATAAACGGGGATGCAGATTTCATGAGGATGTTTTCTGCATACCTTGCAGATTTCATGAGGATGTTTTCTGCATACCTTGCAGATTTCATGAGGATATGATATCATCTTCCCGTGAAAAGGGCAGGCAGCGGGCCTGCTGCGCGGGGGATAGGGTATGCTGAAAAGAAAGATCACGGAAACGATGCTCCGGTGGAAGAACAGCACAGGCAAGAAGACCTGTCTGCTGATCCGGGGAGTCAGACAGTGCGGCAAGACGTATATAGCGCGGGAATTCGGCAGGGAACACTACGAAGACGTCGTTGAGATCAACTTTGTGCGCCAGCCCGAATTCGCCCGGGTATTTTCGGGCAGTCTCGACGTCGACGATATGGTCTCCGCCATATGCATAATGACCGGACGGGCAGGCTTCGTCCCCGGCGGGACCCTGCTGATCCTGGATGAGATCCAGGACTGTCCGCGGGCCAGGGCTTCGCTCAAATTCTGGGCGGAGGACGGCCGCTACGACGTGATCGCGACGGGCTCCCTTCTGGGGATCAAGTTCAGGGACGAGGCGTCGATCCCGGTCGGCTATGAGACTTCGGTCGAGATGTTTCCCCTGAGCTTTGAAGAATTTCTGTGGGCTTCGGGGATAGGCGCTGAAAGGATCGCCGGTCTTGAGCAGTACCGAAGCGGCGGCCTGATCATCCCCGACGCCATCCATTTTGCCCTGATGGAAAAGCTTCGCGAATACATGGCGGTCGGAGGGATGCCCGACGCTGTCAACGAGTACCTGGACAGCCGGAGCATGCAGAGAGTGCATATGGTCCACGAACGCATCCTGTACGATTATCAGGATGATATAGCCAGATACGCATCTTCAGGGGACCGTATCAAGGCGAGGAACTGTTTCCTCTCTCTGCCCAGACAGCTCACCAAGGAGAATCACAAATTCCAGTATTCGATCGTGGAAAAGGGCGGGACCGCGAGAAAATTCGGCAGCAGCCTTGACTGGCTCACTCAGGCCGGGATGATCAGGCTGTCCCACGATCTGAGATATTTCGGGTTCCCGCTGGCAGCCTATTCGGTAGAGGACAACTTCAGGGTCTATCTTTGCGATATCGGGCTTTTCAATGCGATGTTCGGCTTCGGGATGAAGCAGGCGATAATGTCGGATATGCTCGACGGACCCGCGAAGGGCGGGATCTATGAGAGTCTGGTCGCGGATATCTTCGCCAAGAGGGGGATCCCGCTGCATTTTTATAAAAAGGATGATTCCACCCTTGAGATAGATTTCGTTATCGAGCGGGACGCCCGTCCCGTTCCGGTGGAGGTCAAGGCTTCCAAAGGATCATCCAGGTCGCTCAATGAGATCCTCAAGCTGGAGGAGGTCCCGCTGGGATACAAGCTGACCTCTCAGAACTGCGGCGCAGTAGACAAGAAGATCACGCTTCCGCTTTACATGGCGATGGTGATATAGACCGTTCAGAAGTAAAGACATAGTCTTATTGACGAGGAGGACTTTATGAAATACGTCAATCAGCTGGAATACCCCTGGATCATGTACCAGACCAACAGGGAGCATCCCGAGGACACCCGCAGGGACCACGGCACCTTCGCCATGAGCGGCTGCGGGCTCGCGTCCGCCATCATGGTCGCCGACAGGCTCCTGGTCGATCATAAATTCGACCTCTTCGACGCGGTGGCTCTTTCCTACGAGGTCAACGCCAACCACGTCATCGGCACCGACTACAATATATTCGCCCCCGCCTTCGCCGAGAAGCTGGGCCTTGAGCTGCTGCCTACCGCAGACATCGACGAGGCCCGCCGCTGCCTTCGCACGGGAGGCGCAGTAGTAGCCATCTCCACCGGGGACCGCCCCGACGGCCACGTCGGCCTCTTCACTCACGGAGCCCACTACATCACCCTGATCTCAGAGCTTCGGGACGGCAGGGTCGCGATCCTTGACCCGTCCCTCTCCCCTGAGAAGTTCGAGGAGGAGGTCCGCAGGGACAAGGTCCAGGTGGACGGAAAGCTGGTCTACGCAAAGCTCGAGGACGTCCTCGCCGATTACGACAGGGACTGGGCGTGCGAGTACGGAGTCATCGCCGACTGGCCCTTCTGGTGCTTCTGGAAGAAGATCTGATGCAGGACCTTCGCATCACCGATGATGGGACGGAGCCCGGAACTCCCATAACTGACACAAACCAAAAACGCTTCGGAGAGATCCGAAGCGTTTGTTATATAACCGCTGTTGTGAACCGGCCGAGCCTCACATTCCAAGGCTTCCGCGGCCTGACTCATCCGCCTCTCCGCCGTAGGTCTAACTTCCTGCGAAGGGCATTTCTAGTTCAGCCCCGTGTCCTGTCGACCGGATATCACTTGTCCTGTCCCATGTATCCGAGGGCTTCCGAGGCTCTGGAGGCGATGTCCTTAAAGGCCCCGATGTGGCGGGCGACGGCGTCGTCGGTGAGCCTTGGGGCGGGACCGCTGATGGAGATCCCCGCGACTATCCTGCCGGTGAAATCCCTGACGGGCACCGCCACGCAGCGTACTCCCGGCTCGCACTCCTCGTTGTCGTAAAGAAAACCGTTCTCCCTGAGGAAGGCGAATTCGGCCAGCATCGCGTCCTTGGTCGTGATGGTGTTAGGCGTGTAGGCCTTGAGGCCGCTCTTTTCGATGTAGTCGTCCAGGGCCTTCTCGTCCATCTGGGAAAGGAAGAGCTTGCCGATGCCGGTGACGTACATGGGCGCGGTCTTTCCGATGTGCTGCTGGATGGTCAGGGTCTGGGCCTGGCTCACCACGTTGTCCGTGTAGACGATCATGGGGCCGTCCTGGACCGCGATGTGGGCGGACTCCCCGAATATGGAGCAGGCCTCGGAGGCGAAGGGGTGCAGTATGAGGGTAACGTCCTTCCTCCTCTGGATCCGGTCCGCCAGATAGCAGAGCTTGAGGCTTATCTCGTAGCGCCCGTCCGCCAGCTGGTTCACGTAGCCGCACTTCTGGAGCGACGAGGTGAAGCGGTACAGGGTGCTCACGTTCATATCCAGCTCCCTCGCCAGGTCGCTGAGCTTTACGGGCTCGGGCTGGCAGGCGAAAGCCTCCATGACGGAGAGGAGCTTGTCCGCGGTCTGGTTGGACGCGGGCGTCGTTGATTTTGCTGGCATATCTATATCTCCCTGAACGTTTTAACGTTCCTTTTTCCTGTTTGAATGTCCTGCGTTCTGATACTGCTGCCGCATTCGGCGTGTGAACGGTCGTTCTTTATGCAAGCTTTTTCATTATATGAAATTTAAAAGCAAATATCAATAACGGTCCACAAATTTTTGCCCCCGCCGGCCTTGATAATTTGTGCCTATATATTTGTTATTCAATTGACATATCGGCCCCGTGCAAGTATAATATTTTAGCTAACAAAAAAGTTTTTCGGATATTGAAAAGTATCTTAACTTTCAGGAGGAAAAATCAAATGAACAAGGATTCCAACGTTCTGGTAATGATCCCCGGACCGACTCCCGTAGTCGACTCCATCAGGGCTGAGATGGCAAGACCCATCCAGGCCTTCGGAGATCCCCGCTTCGTCGCTGACTACAGAAAGCTCATCGACGACCTGGGCGCCATGATGCACTGCAACGGCCAGTGCTTCCCTCTGGCTGGTACCGGAACTCTGGCCATGGAGATGGCCATCGCCAACAACACCAAGAAGGGCGACAACGTGCTCCTCGTCAGCAACGGCTTCTTCGGCGACAGATTCATCGACATCTGCACCAGGAAGGGTCTCAACGTTGACGTCATCTCTGCAGAATGGGGCGATTTCGTGACTCCCGAGCAGATCGACGCCAAGCTGGCTGAGAAGGATTACGCTCTCATGACCGTGACCCACGTCGACACCTCCACCGCAGTCGTGGCTCCCATCGAAGCCATCGGCAAGGTCGCTGCCAAGTACCCCAACACCATCTACGTAGTGGACGGCGTTGCTGCTGAAGCAGCCGAATACACCAACATGGAGACCATGAACATCGACGTTCTGTTCACCGCATCCCAGAAGGCCTTCGGCGTCTGCTCCGGCATGTTCATCGTCTGGGCAAGCAAGAAGTCCCTTGAGCGCAGAAAGAGCCTGGGTACCATCCCCGAGTACTATGTGGACTACGAGAAGTGGATGCCCGTCATGGAAGACACCAGCAAGTACTTCGCAACTCCGGCCGTCAACCTCGTCTGGGCTATGAACGAGTCCGTCAGGATCATCAACCAGGAGGGCTTCGAAGCGCGCTGCGCACGCCACACCAAGAACGCAAAGGCCATGGCAAAGGCATTTGAAGCTCTGGGCTTCAAGTATCTGGCCAAGGAAGGCTGCAGAGCCAACACCCTGTCCGTCCTGATCTACCCCGAAGGCGTCAATGACGCTCAGTTCAGAAAGGAAATGCTGGAGAACGGCGTAGTCGTCGCCGGCTCCCTCGCATCCTATGCAGGCAAGTCCTTCAGAATGGGCCACATGGGCAACGCCACCGAGAACGACATGATCACCGCACTGTCCGCCGTTGAGAGATCCCTCATGGCCTGCGGAGTCAAGGTCGAGCTGGGCAAGGGCGTAGGCACCTACCTCGCCGAGATGGCAAAGTAGTCCCGCCTTTGACGGCAGGGCATCCGGGTCCGTCCGCCGTGCGGACCGCCCGGGAACAGCAGAAGAACGAAAGACGCGGAGCTTCACGGCCCCGCGTCTTTTTCAATGTAGTTTTGCCGGCCCTCCCGCGGCCGCGTAGTTTTGCCGAATTTGAAAAATAAATAATTAAAAGCGCAGCTATAGGTTATAATATAAACGGAGGAAAATACCATGTTCTATTTCGTAAGACACGGGCAAACGGACTATTCCGAAAGAGGCACCGGAATATACAAAGGCTTCGGGGCCGAGCTGGCAAGGCTCACCCCCGAGGGCGAGAGGCAGATACGCGAAACGGCGAAGGATCCCAGGCTCAGCGGGGCGGATATCATAATCAGTTCCCCCTACACCAGAGCCATGCAGACGGCCGCCATACTTTCGAAAGAGCTGGGGGCGGACATCGCCGTCGAGACCGGTCTTCACGAGTGGCTTCCGGACAGGGACTACGGCGTCGTGGATGAAGAGACTGCCAAAAGGTATCACGACGAGTTCGACGCCTGCGGCGGTGTCTATCCCGACGGGGAGGAAAGGCCCTGGGAGGACGCGGCGCGCATAAAGGAAAGGGTCATGAAGGTCCTCGAAAGATACTCCTCGTACGGCAGGGTCATCGTCGTCGCCCACGGCACGATGATAAGGACGACCGCCGGCTGCGGAAAGCTGGAATGCGGGCAGATCGTCCCCTTCGATCCTTTCGGGGGAAGGTCCTGATCCTGTCGACTTTTTTACGATAGTGTGATAAAACAAACAGATACACTTTTCCCGGGGTGAAGATCAGACCGATGCAGAGCGATCACGAGCTTTACAGCCTGTTCCTTGCGGGCGACACAAGAGCATACGACGAGCTGATGATACGCTACGGCGACAGCCTTACCGTGTATCTGAACGGCTATCTTCACGACTGGCACGACGCCGAGGACCTGATGATAGAGGCCTTCGCCAGGATAATGGCGAAGAAGCCGCGCATCAGGGAGGAGGGGTTCAAGGCCTATCTCTACAGGACGGCAAGGAACCTGGCGTCCCGCTTCAGCGACAGAAGGACCCGGCTGCAGGCCTTCAGCCTCGACGGCAGCGAAGACGAGATCCCCGGCAGCGTCCTGACCGAGGAGAGGCTCCTCGAGGGAGAGCGCAGAGAGATGATAAAGCTCTGCTTCGAACGGATAGACCCGCCCCTGCGCGAGGCCCTCTGGCTGGTGTATTACGAAGGCATGAGCTACGAGGCCGCCGCCCGGATCATGGGGGTCAGCAGGAAGAAGGTCGACCACCTGCTGACGAGAGGCAAGGAAAAGATAAAAAACGAACTGGCAAAAGAAGGGATAACGGATGCACACCACTGAAGAGCGCATAGAACTGATGCATAAAAGGGCGGAGCGGCTCGAGGCGAAGAAGCGCGAAAGGATTAGCCTGCTCGCGGGAGGGGCGGCCGTGTCCCTCTGCCTCGTCCTGCTCATATACGCTGCGGCTGCCATGCCCTCCCTTTCCGTCACAGTGTCTGATAACGGGGCCCCCTCCGGGATGGCTGCCAGCATATTCACGGGCGGCCAGGCTCTCGGATACATAGTCATAGCCGTCGCCGCCTTCCTTCTGGGAGCCTCGGTGACCGTTTTCTGCTTCCGGCTGTCCGCCTGGAGAAGGAACTGGCAGCGTCAGGACCCCGCCGAAGAGGATAAGAGATGCTGACGGGCTACGAGAACACTCTTCAGATATTAGTGCTCGGCGCCTGCCTTGCCGTCTCCATAGTCCGCGCCGTGAAGGGGCAGAGTCGGGTATGGGCTCTGCTTTCTATGTTCTTCGGAGCATTTTTCCTCGGCGATCTCTACTGGGGGCTCTATATCCTGTTCTACGGCGATACCCCCTATTATTCCTATATCCCCAGCATCAGCTGGGACACCTCGTATATCTTCCAGCTGCTCATAATACTGCATTTCCAAAGGCACGGCGTTCCCCGCTACCGCTCACTCCTCCTCTGGATCATACCTGTGTTCACGGTGGGCATGTGCGCCGTCTACATGACGAGGGGAGACTATCTGACCAACGCCTTCATCGCCGTCATCGCGACCTATATCCTGCTCTACACGGTCAACGGCCTGCTCGGCCTGCGCGGATCGGGCGGAGAGGACGCCCGGCTCAGGCCTCTTTATCTGGTGACCATCCTGTTCTGGGTCCTTGAGTATGCCATGTGGACCGTATCCCTCCGCTGGATGGGCGAGACCATGGCGAACCCCTATTACTGGTTCGACATAGGGCTCACCATCAGCTTCATCCTGGTGATACCCGCGGTCAGAAAGGCGGAAGCATGAACTATATAGAGAACATCTTCATATGCCTTACCGCGCCGCTGATCATCGCGATCATCGTAAGGCCCGGAAGAGGACGCCGGATGATGAGCTTCCTGCTGGCCGGGATGACAGCCTGCCTGCTGTCGTCCTACATCAGCACGTTCCTTGCCGCAGTCAACGGAGCCGACCTGCTCCAGGCCTCCCTCACCATCGCGCCGGCCGTTGAGGAATCGATGAAGCTGGTGCCCGTGCTGTTCTTCCTTATGGTCTTCGAGCCAAGCAGGGAAGAGGCCGCCGGCTGCGTCACCATGACCGCCATAGGCTTCGCCACCTTCGAGAACGTCTGCTACCTGATCCAGAACGGAGCCGCGCAGACTGTCCATCTGCTCATCAGAGGCTTCGGGACCGGGGCCATGCACGTGGTCTGCGGCATCATAGTATCCATCGGCGTCTTCCGCCTCTGGGGCAGGGTGTGGATACGCCTTGCGGGAGTCATAGGCGTGCTCTCTGTCGCCATCAGTTATCACGGGATCTACAATCTGCTGGTCAGCCAGCAGGGGGCCGCGGCCGTGATCGGGTACCTGATCCCCATGTTCACGGCCCTGCTCGGAGCCGTCTTCGTCAGGAACCTGCTGTAGGACGGCATAGTTTCCGCCCGCCGCCCTCCGTAAAATGACTGAAAAAATTTTTCTAAAGACCCGGGGAATCCCGGGCTTTTTTGTATCTATATAAGTGAACGGTATAGCTGAAACAAAGGATGAGACCCTATGAGAACGACAGAAGAAAGGATAACGCTTCTTCACGAAAGAGCCCGCCGGCTCAGAAAAGCGAGGGAAAAGAGGCTCCTGGCCGCATCGGGCGGCGTGTCGCTCTTCCTCTTCGCGGCTTTCGTGCGCGCGCTGTACGGGCTGCAGCTTCCGTCCAGCGGGGCCAGCAGCGGCTTCGCCGGTTCGTCCCTCCTGGGAGACGCCGCCGGAGGCTACGTTCTGGTCGCGGTCCTTTTCTTCATGACGGGCGTCGCCGTGACGGTGATCATAAAGCGCCGCGTCAGAAAGAAGGAGGCCGGACCGGGCGACAGGAGGCCGGGCGGAAAGATGGGCCCGGAAAGCGAAGGATCCGAAGAAGAGATCAGATCAGAAGGAGATATCAAATGAACGTAAAGCGCATATTATCAGTACTGCTGACAGCCTGCATGCTGCTCTGCGCCGTGCCCCTGACCGCGCTGCCCGTCTTTGCGGACGGGCCCTCGGGCTACGATCCGGACGATCCGGGCAACCCGGATGAGCCGCAGACGGACGATCATGTGTGGCCGGACCCCTATTATCTAATAGATGAATACAGACCGGAGCTGGCGCTCTTCAACTATTGGACGGGCAACAGCAAAGACTACTATACTTCGGTCATGAAGAGTTCGAATTACAACGCCGTGGCCGCAGGCTATTTCAAGGAATCCAATAAAGAGGATCCGAAGACCCTGAAATATGATTCAAAGCTCAGCGGCGCTCTCGACCTCTATTCCTGGGAGGGCTTCCGCAGCACGAACCTGGCGAAGATCAGCGACAGGTACGACCAGCTGAAGGCGGGCCTGGGCGTGACCATGAACAACAAAGACCACAAGCACTGGTCGGGCCTTTCCTCCTATCGCGTCATAAGCTATACCAGGGTCTACCTTTCCATCATGGCCGGCGGCATGGGTTACGGCGCCATGGCCTCTCACAGCGGCTATTCCAAGGATCAGGAGACCCTGCGTAAGGGCGAAGCTGCGTTCAAGGACATACCCGCGGATATGTACAAAGATCCGGACGGTGACGGCAAAGGGCGTCCTCTTGCCCTGGAGAGCTACAGAGAGTACGTCTCCTGGGGCGATGAGACCTGTACCTGCGGCGGTTCCTCCGAGAATTACGTCGTGGGCTTCTGCGACAGTACCGCTCCCTCCGTCGAGAGCGTCAAGATACTCAATAACGGCCAGGAGTGCACGGATTTCACGAAGGGCGATACCATAACCGTCGTGGTCACATACGACGAGCCCGTACGCTTTGCCGATGACGATAAGCGCGGCAAGGGCGACCTTTGCGTGGGGCTCATGGTCGCGAACAAGGGCCAGGGCGACTGGCTCTACGCCCATCTGGTCGGCCTCAGCGGAGACACTCTTGTCTTCGAATGCGAGATCGATCCGAACGAGACCAGGATGTTCTCCGTCACCGGGATCGACTTCGCCTCCGCGCCCGACGACGGCGTGCCCCTTGTCAGAAGCAAGGCTGATATACCCCTTAAGACCATCAAGGGCAACGGCACCATCACTGTCAAGAAGCCCGATTCCGTCAGCAGCGCCGAGGGCTTCACTGCCTCGAGGAGCTGGATAACCGACCTCGCGGGCAATCCCATCAGCAATGAGCAACCCCGCGCGGCTTTCTACGTCGACTGCGAGGCTCCTTATGCCTATCTCATAACCTACTATAACGATATGGACAACAGCGACATCAAAGCGATGCGCGGCGTGACCGATCTTGAACATGACGATCCCCTGTACGGCGACAACAGCGATCTGTACATGGGCGGCGGCGACATGATCGGGTTCTATATCTATATGAACGAGTTCGTCTACTGGGGCAGGGACGAGGGCACCGACATCACGAACGGTTACGTCGTGACCAACCTCAGGTACAACGATACCGGCGAATTCCTCAAGCTCGGCCTCTGCAACTGGTACATGCCGGTCCAGGCGAGCACCATTGGCGCCGGACTGGGTCTGGGCAGGTCCTACGGCCAGCTCTGCAAGTTCGCGACCTGGAGGGTGTATATCCCCAACGAGACCTACAGGAAGATGACTGTGGTCGATCCTCCCGGTGTCGAGGAGGATAAAAAGGGCCGAATCCTGATCACCGAGCTCCATCTGGAGAACACCGGCATCAAGGATGCTTCCGAGAACTTCGCCACTAGCGCGAATTGGTCCGCTCCCGGAGAGATATACAAGCTGGACACCACCGCTCCCACCTTCACCCTCGGCGACGCGGTGCAGACCGGGGGCGCTAACGGAGATTTCTACATTCCTTTCACCATCACTGACGAAGAGGGCGGCTCCGGCGTCCTGAACCTTCCCGCCAAGCTGTGGCTCAGCGACCCCAACGGCAACACAGGCAGCATGCAGTACGCCGTGTCCGGGTCGAGCGAGAAGCCCGCGGCCGGCTCGAGCCTCTGGAAGAACGGCACCATGGGCTGCGAGATAGCCTTCGACATGATAGGCGCCACGCAGTATCTGCACGTTAAGCCCGACGCCGACGCTCACTTCAACTTGAGTTCCGAACAGAACCTGGAGATAAAGTTCGAGCTCCAGGACTACGCAGGCAACAAAAAGACCACCAGAGCCGCCGATGTGACGGGTGTACTGCTCGACAGCGTAGGGCCCGACGTCAGTATGGGGGAAGTGACAAAGAGCTTCGTCTCCGGCGGAGGCCGTCTGAGCGTCAAGCTCAACGTTGACGATCCCAGCGGCATCAGCAGCGTCAAGTATCAGTGGCTCGATCCCGGTTCGGAACAGGACGACCTCGATGACGACGCCTGGACCGACGCCGTGAAGTCGGGAGGCGCCTGGACCGCGACCGGAAGCGTCGCTTCAGGCGAGCTCTTCAGGAAAGAGCTCTGGGTAAAGGCGACAGACGGCGCCCTGGACGGCAACGTCAGCATCGCCGGTCTGGGCGTCTGCAGCTTCAGCCTCGAGAGCATAGAATACGCCCTCGACTGGTCGCCTGCAATAATGACCGAGGCGAAAGCCGCCGTCTCTTCCTTAGAGTCGGGAGGCGTTCTCGTCTTCGACGTAAAGCTCAGCGGCGACAGCGATCACTACGTCGCCTATGTCGATGAAGAAACTGACGATATATTCGGATCCGGTGTGTACTGGTCCGTCTCCGAGATGGAGAGCGGCGAGAGCGGCTATACCGTCAGCGGCACTCAGTCTGCAGGAGACTTCCTCAAGGATTATACCGGAAACATCACAGTCACCGTATACTCCGGAAGCTCCGACATGTTCGAAGAGACCGTGGCGGAAGAAGAAGACCTGCTGATCATCTCCGCAGGCGCCGGCGTCGAGACCTTCACTCTGAAGCAGTCCCCGGCCGGAAACGGCGCCTCCGACGTGTTCGGCCATGAATGGTACGATATCCTGACTCCCGCCAGCAGCGCCGAAGCGGAGAAGCTGGGAGGGATCGTGAACAGTATCCCCTGGACCTTCGATTCCGACGAGCACATCAACGCTACACTGGCCGGCATCCAGCTCAGCCTGGACCTGGGCGGCGATAAGAACGGCTGGGGCTACGCCGATATCGACTGGGCCCATTCCTTTATCAAGTATTATCATGATGGCTCCAGCGCTCCCGCGTTCGATGACTTTGAGAGCTTCCTGAGCGAAGACGATATAGTCTGCGCCATAGGCAAGGGGCCTTCTCAGATCGTGACCCTGCCTGATTCGGAGATCTTCAAAGAACCGACCGGAAATGGCCACTTGTTCCTGATCCTGTCCAGGATCAGTTCTCCCGACACGCCGTATGTTATCGAATTCTGTAACTATATCAATGACAAGGTGACTATAGCCGTCGACGATCCCGTGCCGGGCAGCATCGCTTTCAACTTCCTCGGAAGGGAGATCAACGATTACGGCGGCGTCTATTACGATCAGCTCCCCTTCGACGAGTCGGCCACGATATACATCCCGACCAGTCATAAGACTGCGCTCGACGTGGCGGCTGTATATTCGAGTTACGACGAAGAAGCGGAAGAAGAATACACTTTACAATACAAGGCAAGCCATGACGGCTACAGCTATCTCAATGCCCTGGATATAATCGCCTGGCGCGCAGATGTGGCGAGTCCCGAGATCATCAGCCTGCACAAGGGGGTCATCTCCCAGGAGGGCAATAAGCCGTGGCAGGAGCACTGGTCATCTACCCTTGCGAGCTTCAGCGAGCGCATGCTGATCTTCGGAGAAGAGACCGACCCCGATGACGGCGTCATAGGCGTCGAAGCAGATGAAGACAATCTCATCGCCCTTCAGGTGGTCTTCGCCAACGGCAGGAGATCCGAGGTCCAGTACATCACCGTCCATCCGGTGACCCTGGATCCCAAGGGAACGATCTCCATCGAAAACAGCGAGGGCCTCGATCTGGGCGGACCCGCCAGCCTGGCGACCACCGATCCCGGCGACGCGTCCATCGTCTTCACCCCGGCCAGCGGCTTCAGCACCAGGGACATCCAATTCAAGGCCTACATCGGCGCTGTCGATGGCGACGGTGTTCCCTTCATATATGATGAAGATCATCCTCTGTATATGAGCGCCGCAGGCGACGGCAGCTTCAAGGCCAAGGTGCCCAAGTCGAACTTCTGGGCCCACGGCGACCCGGAGCTCTACGACCAGCAGTTCAGCGGGATGAACTACGGCATCTACAGGCCCAATTATGTCAGCGGCTACAGCTGGTGGGGCTTCTCCAATCAGCTCTGGCTGCCCGGCGGCATGGGCTACTATCTGGTATACGCCGAAGACGAATACGGCAACGAGGTCTTCGCGGGCGTCACCGACTGGGACGTCATCGCCGACGGCACGCCTCCGCTGTTCGACGACAACTTCTTAGATTTAGGAGATAATATGCGCGTCGAAGCCGACGGCAGCTTTACCGCCACATTCAGGATCGAGGACGAGAGCCTCTACTCCTACGATTCCGAGAGCAGTGAGTTCCTCCCCAGGCCCATGACTCTGGAGCTCTTCTACGATACGAAATACTGCGAAGCTGCGGGTATCTCCCCGTCAAGGCTCGTCCTCGAGGGCGTCGGCGACGGCTTCGTTTGGAAGGACGACGGCGGCAACGATATGGGCATCTGCGAGGTGACTGCCGAGCTGTTCAGCGACACTGTGTATATTGACGGCGGCATGGATGAGTATCAGACCTACGACGGCGGATTCAACGAAGTATATCTCATGGTCACCGTCAAGGGCATGGTGAGCCCCAATATAACTTCTCCGACGGATATGGTCCTCTATGCCGCGGCGACCGACGCTCACGGCAACAGCACCGGCTGGAACATGCCGGATCCGAGCGATCCCGATTACGACTTAACCTCCATCGGATACTATCTCAGTCAGTACAACAATCCCGGCGGCGCCTTCGCCGAGGGCGTCGTGGGAGTCAAGCCCAAGGCAGTCTCGTATGTCTACAAGGAGACCGACGACGGCGAGCCTGGCGACAGAGCCCTGTTCATAACCTTCAACGCTCCGGTGAAGCCGGTGGAGAGCTGGATACGCATCCACGGCGAGGAGATCGAAGGCTACAGGACCGAGTGGCACGACGCCTTCCCGATCTTTAAGGACGGGACCTGGCAGATCGAGTATACCGACGCCTTCGGCAATCTCTACACGCAGGAGATCGTGCTCGACGGCGTGATCGGCGAGTACGGCATCGACCTCTCCTTCTCCACTCTCGACTGGGTATCCCCCGAGACCGGAGTCACCGTGACGGCAGCGGCCGACGATGATGACGAGACCCTGAGCGGAGAGGTGGTCTACAGCGAGGGAGATGCTCCCCAGAGCGTGAGCGAGCTGGCCGCGACCTTTAACGAAAACGTCTACGAATACGAGATCATACGCGAAAAGGGCGGCAATAAGGACCGCCTGCACATCCAGATAAACAACATAGTCGACGGAGCCCCCGAAGAGACCCTGTTCTTCTATTTCGAGGAATACGGCGATATGTATAAGGCGGGAACGCATCCCACCGGCACTACCACCGGCAAGGTCATAGTCTCCTACAAGACGGACCGCGAGACCAGCCCCGTGGGAGACACCAGGCTGACCTTCAGGGAAGGCGACGACGACGCCTACAGTTTCCAGTACTACGACGCGGCGACCGACAAGAAGTACACTCTGGCCGGCAGCCTCTATGACGATCACGGCATCATCCTGGGCCATTACGAGCCTTACAGGGATGAGGATGCTCCCTCCGTCGATCTGGTGACCGTATGGAAGCAGAGAGCCGGCGGCTTCGTCCAGATGGAAGCCTTCCCGGGCAGCGCTCAGGAAGCGGACATCACGAAGGCGATCAAAAACAGCGGCACCGCCCAGAGCTACGACTTCGTGGTCAACGCCAGCGACTACTCCAGGTGGAAGGTCTTCGTGAAGTCCTCCCTGCCCGGCAGCATGAGCTTTGACGGCGATCCCGCGGATGACGTGATCAAGGGCGTCTCGGTCCAGGGCAACAACGTCCTGGTGACCAGCGACGTCGAGGCGGACTTCTACATCGTGGTGGTCGACGCCGCCTCCGTCGATACCCCGGCGGACGCCGACAACTTCACCGCCGTGAAGATCCCGTTCGCCGCGTATCACTTCGACAACGTCGCGCCCGAGATCGAGACCCTGACCCAGGCCATGGACATGTACTCCAAGGTCATATACATCAAGGTACGGGATGAGGACAACGACGGCAACGAGACGACCGGCGTCACCGTCTCCGGCAAGGGGATCCTGGATAACAGCGATCCCGGCTTTGAGGAGTATCAGTACAAGCTGCTCTTCTTCGACAACGATGCTGTCCCCTTCACGGCGACCGACGCGGCGGGCAACAGCAGGATCCGTACCATCGAGGTCGAGGGCATAGACGTGAGCACTCCGGATCTGACCGTGACCTGGTCTCCCTGCTTCAGGGACGACGCGGAAGGCCTGCAGAGGACCAATCCCACCGCGGGCCCGGTCAATACCAACGTCATCGCGACCATCGACAGCGACAAGTATATCTTCAGGGTGAGCGCCAATGACGGCAGCGAGCTGGTGTTCGACGGCTCCGTCGCCCTCGCCCCCTGGGGCAAGGTCGAATACAACAGCGACCGGGTCACGGTGACTGTCATGACGGGCAGCGAGCTTGACCTCACGGTCACGGTCACCGCTCCCAACAAGAAGAGCGCCGACGCGAACATCAAGCTGGGTGCGGGCGTCATCGACAAGGACGCTCCGGTGGTGAATGATACCGTCACCCAGATGAAGAGGGACGGTTTCAGCGTTCCCTACGCCGAGAAGCACAGCCTGAGCTTCAATGAAGAGGTCTTCTGCATGAACGAGGGCCCCGCGGGCGCCGTCTACAGCGACGTACAGCCTCTGGAGATCACCCTGAACGGGATGACCCAGCCGCGCGCCCTCTACTTCAACGACAGAGCGGGCAACGTCACCGCCTTCGACCTGCGGATGTCCGGCGGTGTCCTCGACGATCAGGCTCCCTCCATAGAGATAGAGCTGGATGACGATCAGGACGCCACCAACTCCAGAGTCCCGGTGACGGTCGTCTCCGACGAGTTCGTGACCCTCACCGCCTCTGACAGCTCGGTCGACTGCGGCCGGATGACAGAGGCCGCGGACGGCAGCTGGACCGGCACGGTCAGCGCCGGCGAGAACGGCACCTTCCGGATCACCGCGTCCGACGCGGCGGGCAATACCGCCTCCGCGGTCTTCACCGTCAACAATATCGACAAGACTCTGCCTCTGATGGCCTTCGACAAGTCTTCCATAGGCGTGATCGAAGGCAGCGACCTTGCGGCGCTCAGGACCATGCTCGAAAACGGCGTTACGGTCTGGGACAACGTGGGCATCAGGGAAGGTTCGCTCAGCTTTGACATCTCGGCCGTCGATCTCAGCCTGCCCGGCGTCTACGAGGTCATCTACAACGTCGAAGACCTCGCCGGGAACGTGGGAGAGAACAGCCGCTACGTCAAGGTGATCGACAAGGATCTGCCCATGCTCATCGTGGACGGTGAGACCACCGAGGAGAACGGCACCACCGTGGTGGAGGGCGGAGCCCACAAACTCATGGTAAGCGGCCTTAAGGACGCGGCGGAACCCTATACCATACTCGTGGTCAAGGGACTGTACTCCAGAGGCCAGATGAAGGTGTTCCACGAAGGTCTGGATATAGGAGAAGACGGAAGCGTCCAGCTCACCCAGAAAGGCTTCTATACCGTGCTGCTCACCACACAGTCAAGGCAGACCTACCGCACGCTGCTCTATGTTGAGCCGGCAGAGCAATAAGGAGGCAGACAAATGAAACTGAGCAAGAGACTGATCTCGTTCATCCTCTGTTTCGCCCTTATAGTGACCATGATGCCTCTCTCGGTCTTCGCGGCCGAGGATGAGGCGGTCACCATCGACAACGGGTACATAGAGGCCAGCGTATCGACCAGAAACGGCGGGTTCATCATCAAGACCATCGAAGGCAACCTGCTGAAGAAATCAGACAACAACAAGAAGCTGCTCTACCACAACGGGCACTACGACACCTCGTTCGTGTCCTTCAGGGTCGGGAGCGGCAAGGACGCCAAAGACTACCTCTTCGGAGGCAAGTATCCCGGATCCAGCGACGTGAGCGTCGCCAAGACCAACGACGGCGAGATCGCGGCGGTCTGGAGCGTGGACGGCATCACCTTCACCCAGCTCATCACTATGGCCGAGGACAACTCCAACGAGCACGGAATGGTCTCCATCGGCCTTGCCGCCACCAACGGCAGCGGCAAAGCGGTCCCCGTACAGGCCCGTATCCTTCTGGACACCTGCCTGGGCGACAAGGACTATGCCTGGTACCAGTTCACCGGCATCGACTATACCACCACCCTGAGGTCTGAGCAGTTCATCACCGACCAGACCACGACGAGGGTCTTCTACGCGGTGGATGACGTCGCGGATCCCTCCGTCGCGGCCTACGTGGTGTCGGAGCCCGAGAAGGTCGCCATCGGCCACTGGAACAACCTGGCTGCCAGCCTCTTCGACTTCGCGCCCGATGAGAACCTGGGCTTCACCAGCAACATCAACGATTACCTCACCGCCGACAGCGCCTGCGCCATGTACTACGATCTGGGCACCGTCGCCAGCGGCGGCACCGGAACCGTGGTCAGCTACTACGGAATCTATTCCAACAGCAAGGTCAAGCTGGACAACCGCATCGCGATCAACACCACCTCGCCCATGCGCCTCAACCTCAATAAGGACAAGACGGCGTTCATCCGCGAGAGCGACGTCGGCGTCGCCGACTTTGCCGTGACCATCAGCGCCGAGAACTACAAGAGCGACAGCTCCATGAAGCTGAAGGACGTCAAGATGGCGGTGACCAGCACCAGCGGCCTCAGGCCCCTGAGCGACAGCGGTCAGCCCATCAACAATCTGGATTATCTCGACGCCAATCCCCTTACCATACCGTATACGGAGATCGACGAGAACGAGACCGTGACCAAGACGGTCTACTTCCAGGCGAAGCCGGTGGAGAACGCCAGCTATGAGCGCATCACCATCGGAATGTACCTGAACGAGATCACCGGGGAGAATCTGTTGGGCGAGAAGGTCATATACATACTCCTGCCCGGCAACGACGGCACCATACCCAAGGTGAGCTTCCCCAAGATGACTCCCGACACGGTATACAATTCGGGGACCAGGCATCTGTACGCGGCGGTCACTAACGACGTGCTGCTCGATGATTCCCTCTCCGCCGGCAACTGCTCCTTCAGGGCCTACAGCGCCGACGGCAAGAAGTCATGGGCGATACCAACGGATAATATCACCATCAACGAAGGCATCGCCGACATCGTCCTTTCGGACGAAGAGAAGCTGCCCGTGGGCAATTACTACCTGCAGCTCGAATGGACCGACGCGGCGGTCGCCAAGGAATTCGTGGACCCCGCTCATCAGAAGACCACGGCGGAATCGCTGAGGTTCGGGGTATCCGACAATCCCAAGTACAAGAACGACACCTACGGCGTCCTGGCGGCGGTCAAGTACGGCAAGGGCACCAACACAGAGCCTTACTACTACCGTCTGGAGAGATTCCCGGACGAGGCCGCCTTCAAGGCGTTCCAGAGCAATAAGGATCATGCCTGGAAGGAGATCCTGCTGATCCTGCGCGGAGCCTTCTCCGCCGACAGCCGCTATCTCATCAAGGAAGGCGGAAAGACCACCGGAGGACTCTACTACTCCGCGGTCAGCAAGAAGGTCGTCGATCCCAAGACCAGAAAGGAGAAGATCGACAACCCGGTCACCATCAACAACTGCCTTGATTTCGAGGGCGGCACCATTTCCATCTACTATGAGAATTATGAGCAGGGCATAGACAAGGCCCTCAATTCCGCCATACTGGTCGATATCGACGGCGAGCTCTACACCTGCGGCGCCAGGACCTCGGTCTGGACGGGCAAGGCGGCCATCACCAAGCTGGCGCAGGGCGATGACTTCTCCCTCACCCACTACGATCCCCACGGCAACCGCAAGTCCACCCAGTCGAAGCCCGTCACCCTGATTTGGCCCAGCGTCTTCAGCGTTGCCCAGACCCTCGCGGGCCTGGCCGTCAAGCTGGCCTACGGTCAGTTTGGCGTCATGGATGTGGAAGGCCTTGAGGAGAGCAGGGTCATAGCCTTCGCGGCGGGCCTCTCCCTCAGCTTCCTTCAGGTCGGAGACGACGACGATACCGACTACGGTACCGCCAGCTATTTCGGCCGCATGCAGGAGCTGTGGAAAGACTGGCGCGGCGCCAGCATCTATCAGTACGCTTACCACGGCAACCGCTATGAGAAGCTGACTGATATAAGCATGAACGACAAGGACAATTCCCCCGACACCAAGCAGGGCGTCCAGGCCTCGGTCATGATCAACGACATACTCTTCGGCTGCGGAAAGGGCCTGGTCGGCCTCAACTTCGACGTCGACGTCACGATCCGCAACGTCATCGACGACTTCGCCGCCATCCAGGGACACCTCAAGGTCAACACCATCCACAACTGGGGCGTAAGCCTGGCGGGCTCCTGCAAGATGACCGACAAGCTCAAGATGGAGGCCAAGCTCAGCTTCAAGAGCTACAAGGGCGCGCCCATCCCCGACGAGCTCTACTTCTACATCGGAGGTCTCAAGCCCGGCATCAACGTCGACGGCTGCGGCGTCCTGTGGATAACCGGCGCCGGCGGCGGATTCTCCAACCTGTACGACACGATATTCTGCAGCAGCGGCCTGCCGCCCCTCAAGCTCATCCTGACCCTGAGCTTCAACATAGTTCAGGTGCTGGAGGGCACGGGCAGGCTGGAGATGCAGCTCTCGGGCTTCAGCATCACGGCCACCGACCTCAAGGCATTCGACGCCATCACCATCATCAAGAAGACCCAGGTGGGCTTCCAGTGGTACCCGGATCTCAAGATCCACGGCGCCATCTATGTGAGCATGTTCGAAAAGTGCATAGAGGGCAACGGCTACATCATCCTGGTCGGTAAGGACTACAGCGACTGGTTCTTCGAGATGTTCTTAAGGGCCGCGGTCAAGATACCCTCCTCAGTGCCCGTAGTCGGAGGAGTCAACATCGCCTCCGCCGACCTGGGCATCAACACGGAGAGGATCTGGGGCGCTCTCGAGGTGCTCTCCATCTACACATCGATCGTCTATTACTGGGGCGATGACGGTGTCAAGTTCGGCACCTCCGGCGACAAGGCCCACCCGACTTACCCGAGCCTGCTCTTCAACGGTTACGACGAGGAGATGGGCGGCTATCCCGTCGCCTACGACGAGGAGAACGACCGCATCCTCTACATGAGCTTCGGAAACAACTTCGGCGAACCTGAACCTGCCCAGCCCATGTCCGATGGCGACCTCATCCTGATGGGCACCAGGGGAGCCTGGTCCGACGGAGACAGGACGACCCACAAGTTCGACCTCGGCGCCTATGACAGGGACAGCAACGCACAGGCCATGATCCAGCTGAATTTCGAGGCCGAAAGCCTTGAAGAGGCAAAGACCATCGCGAATAGCTTTACGGTCACCGCGAACAGGGACGGAAACGGGGAGACCTTCCCCCTGGAGTTCCTGGAAGAGGACAATGCCGATACAGCCAACGCCAACGTATCCTTCTATGAAGGCAAGGCGTCGTTCGGCTTCACCGCCACCGACGCGGCGCTGTTCGACAAGCCCTGGTTCATCTCCACCGGCGACACCGCGGCCGAAGTAGTGCTCTACAACGTCATGCCTCTGCCCGAGATCACCGAAGTGTCCGCGTCCGCGGACGCCGCCGCGGGCAGCAGCATCGATGTCGCCTGGAACGGCGAAGCTTTGAGCGAGCTCGACAGCGTCAGCTTCTTCCTCGTCACCGACGAGGATCCCACCGTCGACACCGGCTATCCTCTCAGCGCCTCCGGTCACGACGCCGGCATCACCGACAGCGCCGTGATCAGCAGCGGCAACGCCGCGCTCACCGTTCCCGCGGGAGTCCCCGCAGGCGAATACCAGATACGCGCGGTCTATTCCAAGGAAGACCAGGTCAACGGCATCGTCCACAGCGCGGCGAAGACTACCGTCACCAATGACTTCACGCCGGCGCAGGCAGACATGACCGAGGTCACGACCTGCGGCGATCTCAAGTTCAGCGTGACTATCGCGGCGACTGACGACGAGAATACCTCGGGCTACTCCGTCGCCGTCTACAATGAGGATGGGACCGAGGCCGCCATCTCCGATCTCACGATCGAAAAGGCCGAAGACGGACCCACCGTATTTGAGGTCGGCGGAAGCTACACCGCGCCGGTAAAGACCGAGGAAGACGATCCCGAGTCCGCCGTGAGCGGCACCGAGGTCGTCGGTCTCGAAGGCGGAGAACGCTACATCATCAGCGTCACTCCCTACTCCCTCGTCGACAGCGACGGAGACGGAGAGTATGACTCCATAGTATACGGAAGCGAGATCAGATCCTCCGCCATGCTGCTGCCTGAGGCGGTGACTCCCGAAGTCACTCTCAGTGCGGGGGGCAAGACCCTCGTCTCCCTCAAGGACGCCGTGAACAGCGGCAGCGAAGAGGAGACCGTCTTCACCGAGAACAGCCTTGACTTCTCGGCGGTCTTCTCCGAGGCCGTCAGCGGAAGCTGGGTCCTGGACGATGAGGATCTCTTCACCGATCAGTCCGCGGCCGGCGTGGATGACGCGGCCGCAACGGGCGGAAGCTTCACGCAGAGCTCCGCGGCGGACTTCACCGTCGGGGATCTCACCGACGGCACCCACACCCTGACCATAAAGGGCAAGGCGGCCGACGGCGACAGATTCTCCTCTTCCTACATCTTCACCGTCGATACCCTGGCGCCACAGCTCATCATGAGCTCGCCGCTCAATGGAAGCATGTTCGCTGACGGCGGAAAGATCACGGTATCCGGCATCACCGATCCCGACGCTCTGCTCACGGTCACTGTGGACGGCAAGGCCCTGATCAGCGGCAAGACCGTGGAGGAAGCCGGCGGCGCCATCGGCGCTGACGGAGTCTTCTCCATCGAGCTCAGCATTCCCGACTACAACGGCTCCCTCTCCCACGCGGTCACGGTATCCGCGGCCGACAGGAACGGCAACGCGACCGAGGACTATGAGGCGTCTGTGTACAACCCGGCGGTGGGCGACCTTGCCGAGGTCATCATCATGGTCGGCGACAGCATACCCGCCGACGGCAACCTCGACACCGCTTCCGCCGGCAAGGCTGAGCTCAGCCTGGTCGGAGTCACCTCAGACGGCACCCGTTTCGCCCTCGATCCCGACATGATCCACTGGGCCTCCATGGCCGCGGAAGGAGCGGCGGAGGTCGACGGCGAAGGCCTGCTCAGCTACGACGCCCTCACCAAGGGCTTCGTCACCGGCATGGTCGAGATGGCCCAGGGCGCTTACATGACGGCTTACCTGACCCTTGGCGCCGAGGCAGAGGAAGGCTTCGTGGCCGTATCCTCCACCGTCGGCGGAACAGTCAGCGGCGGCGGCTACTACGAGCCGGGCCAGACCGTGACCCTGAGCGCCAGGGCCGACGAAGGCTATGAATTCAAGGGCTGGGAGATCAGCGGCGTCGCCGTGGAAGACACCGGCGCCGAGACCATGACCTTCACGATGCCCGAGGGCAGAGTGGAGATCAAGGCGGTCTTCAAGTCCACCAGGTCTTCGGACAGCAGCGGAGGCGGCAGCTCGTCCGGCGCCTCCAAGCCGAAGGTCGGCTACGAGCCCATACCCGAGGGTGTCGATCCCGACCTGTTCGTACCGTACTACACCGATGAGAACGGCGATACCGTGATAGTGCCTGTGACCCAGGCAGCGGACGGGATGCTCGCCTACCTGATCCCGGAGGGGAAGACGGTCTCCTTCAAGGAGAACCCCGTCTCCTTCATCGACATCGACGGCCACTGGGCGAAGGAGAACATACTGTGGACCGCGGCCCACGGCCTCTTCGAGGGCGTCGGAGGCGGCAGGTTCAACCCGCAGGGCACCATGACCCGCGCCATGTTCGTGACCGTGCTCTACCGCATGGCCGAGACGCCGAAGGTGAGCGGCAAGTGCAGGTTCACCGACGTGGTCTCCGGATCCTGGTATGAGGACGCCGTCATCTGGGCTTCCCAGAACGGCATCGTCGAGGGAGTGAGCGAAACGCTCTTCGCTCCCAACTCCAACGTGACCCGCGAGCAGATGTGCGCTTTGGTGGCAAGGTACCTGCGCCACATAGGAGCGGAGCTGCCGCTCAAGGCAAAGGTGGAGTTCAGGGACGCCGACAAGATCGCCTCCTGGGCGAAGGCTGACGTCGAGTACTGCCAGAGGGCAGGCATCATCGAAGGCAAGTCGAACGGCATCTTCGATCCCAAGGCCGGGGCGACCCGCGCCGAGAACGCCACTGTCATGAAGAGAGTGGCCGAAGCCATCGTGAACAGTTACAAGTAAAGAACTAAAGGAGGAGGGCGTCCCCGAAGGCCTGCGAAGGGCCCGGGGGGACGCCCTCTTTTGATGCGGCTCTCGGGCAGGGCACTTTTCCTTAGCGCCCCGCAGCAAAAGGTCCGGCGCCCGCGGCGAGGATCCCTTAAGGCTCATGTTATGTGGTATAATATAAATGATCTGCCGGGCAGGGCGTCGCGTATGCCGGTCCGGCCTTAAGGACTGTTTTCGGAGAGAAATGAGAAGGATACTGCTCAGCATCATCTTAATAATCGCGCTTCTTCTTTCGGCCATTCCTGCCTTTGCCGCTGAGGCTCAGGCGGCTGATGGTACTGGGGCTGCCGAAGACCTTCCAGCTTCGGAGGCGGCAGGCGAACTGCCCTCCGGACCGGGAGCTTCGGCCGCGGGCGATACTGTCCGCATAGCCTTCATCGACAGCGGGATCTCGACGAAGCACATCGATCCCGCCCGCGTCGAAAAGGGGAAGAACTACGTCTTTCCCGAGGCCGACACTCAGGACCGCATAGGCCACGGCACCGCCACGGCAGGACTTGTCCTGGGCTCTGAGGATCAGGGGGTGGCGGGAGTCTTTCCCACGGCGGCCGCGGTCCCTCTGGTCGTTGTCGACGCGTACCCGAGCGGTGCGGTGAACAACGGAGGGCCCGAGGCGCTGACCGCCGCCATATACGACGCGGTCGATCTCTTCGGCTGCGATATCATCAACATCAGCCTTTCCCTGACCGAAGACCCGGACATGCTGCGCGACGCTGTCCTTTACGCCGAGAGCAGGGGAGTGCTGATAGTCACCTGCGCAGGCAACGACGGGGCGGACGGGCCGGTCTATTATCCGGCGGCCTACGATACGGTCGTCACCGCGGGCTCCGCCGACGGAGGAGTCTGCGCATCCTTCTCCCAGAAGGGCGCCGATATAGTGACGGACGGTACTGGCCTTACCGTGCCGTCGAACAGGAACGGAGCAGCCCCCCGGAAGGTCAGCGGCACCTCGTATTCCTGCGCGCTGATAACGGGCGTATGCGCGAGGATCAGAGCTGCCCGCCCCAACGCCGCGCCCGCCGAGATCCGCGGGATCCTTTATTCCCTTGCGGAGGACATCGGGGAGCCGGGGCCGGACCCGTTCAGCGGCCGTGGATACGTCTCTCCTGACGCGGAGATCCCTGGGCCGGAGACATCCGCAAAGGAGCTTGCCGGTCCTGCTGCCGCGGGAGCTGAAGCCGCCTTCCGGGCGCTCAAGGCCATGGATCAGCGGTCCGGCGCAGGGCGCCTCTTCGGCCTTGCCGCACGTATAGCCGCGGCTTCCGCCCAGTGACCGGAGTGAGCCTCTCAGATTTATATGTTTTTAATAAAAACCAACGGCAATAATTGTTATGAAAATATAAATTTTCTTGTCTTGAGCCTTCTTCCGGTCTATATTTCAAAGCTCGAGGAGGAAAGGGGCAGAAAGCTCCTGTTCCGCGAAAAGACGGCGGTCTGCGCTGATCTCCCGCAATTTTTTCCCTGCCGCGGGCTTTGCCGTGTTACAATAGATCGATGAAGGCGCGCGGGGAAAGGCCCGCCGCCCGCGTAAGGCATGCCGGCGATGACAGAGACAGACGAAGCTTTATACGAGAGCTTTATTAAGGAGGGCAGGGAAGACGCCCTGAGGACGCTCCTTGAGCGCCACAGGGAGGGCCTGACCCTGTTCATCTATGCCATCGTGGGCGACATGGAGGACGCCGAGGATCTGATGCTCGACGCCTTCGCGGCGGCAGCCTCCGGCACCACCCGCTTCCTGGGAAGGAGCAGCTTCAAGACCTGGCTTTTTTCCATCGGAAGGAACCTGGCCGCCGGCCACATGAGAAAGCGAAGAGGTCCTCATCTTCCTCTGGACGAGGAGTTGGCGGGCTCAACGGCGGTCCCCGAGCTGGAGATGCTCAAAAGCGAAGAAAAGCGCCAGCTGCAGCAGGCCCTCTCTTCTCTTAAGCCCGAATACCGGCAGGCCCTGACCCTAATATACTTTGAGGACATGAGCTACGAAGAGGCCGGGACGGTCATGAAGCAGAACCGAAGACAGATGTATCATTTGATAGAGCGGGGGAAGGCTTCCCTCCGCGAGACCCTTGAAAGGATGGGTGTGGACCTTGCGCGGTACTGACGAACAGATGAAAGACATAATGCGGCGCGCCGAAAGGCTCAGGGAGCGAAAGAGCGCCAAAAGCAGGATCGCGTCCCTTGCGGGATCGAGCCTCCTTAGTCTGGTCCTGCTGATAGCCGCAGCTTCATATATCCCTGCCCTGGGCGGCCATGAGTCAGTCAGTGCGGCCGACGGCCATTACGGCAGCCTCATAATATCGGGCCCCGGCCTGGGCTACGCGGTGATAGGGATCCTCGCCTTCGTGCTGGGGATCTGCGTCACCCTGCTGTGCCTCGCCCTCAGGGACTACCACGATCTCAGGGACTGAAGAGATGACCACGGAAAGACTCAGCATCGCGGCCTTCCTCATATTGATCGCCGTCATCTCCATACTGCTGATACGGACCGCAAGGCTGGTCGCCAAAAGCGGCGATTCCGGTGCGGTGCTGCTCCTCTTTGCCCTGATCAGCCTTCTGGTGAACGACTTCTACTGGATCGCCTACGAAGCGCTGCGTCCCGACATTCGCATGCCCTTCGCCGCCAACGAGTTCGGCGAAGCGGCCTTCTATCTGCTGTTCTGCTCCGCCGTGTCGGCGGTCTTCAGGGACCGGGGCGAAGGCAGAACTGAGGGGATATGGGCCGCCGTATTCGCCCTGGCCAGCGTCGGTCTTTGGATCGCCTGGTCCGGAGAGTGGGTCCAGGACCTGATGGCGGCTCCCGTCCACGTCTATTGTCTCTATGTTACCGCCGTTTCCCTCAGGCGGGGGGACGCCCTTTCCCCGCGGGAGTGGAGGCTTTGGGGCGGCGCCGCTGCCGCTCTCATAGCGATGCAGACCGCTATATTCTTCGTCCCCGGGGGCCTCAAGAGTTCTCTAGATCTGGCCTGCTATCTGCTGATGTTCTCGGTCCAGGCCGTGCTGATCGTCAAGGCTGTCCGGGCCATCGGGAGCGGGATGCCCGCGAAGACCCAGCTTGCCCTGTCTTTGGGAGCCATGGTCTGGTCGGTCAGCGTCGTCTACATGAGCGCCGGATACTGGTATGTGACCGGCCTGCTCTGCGAGGCGGTCTCGATGTCGGCGGTCCAGATCAGTTTCGAAAGGGAGATCCTGCGATGATATACGCCGAGAACATATTCATATGCATAGCGGTCCCTCTGCTGATATCCCTCCTGTTCGCCGAGGGCAGCGCCAGGGGCTTCATCGCCTCGTTCCTCACCGGGACCGCGGTCTGCCTCCTTTCGGCCTATATCAGCGGCTTCCTTCAGATCGTCAGCGGCATGAGCGTCGGCGACACTGCGGTCTTCCTGTCGCCTGTGGTCGAGGAGATCATGAAGTTCCTGCCCATGCTCTTCGTTCTCTTCATCTTCATGCCCGAAGACAGCGGGCTCTTCATAGCCGCCATAGGCATAGGAGCGGGCTTCGCCACCTTCGAGAACTGCTGCTATCTGCTGTCCTCCGGAGCCGCGTCCCTGCGCTATATGCTCATAAGAGGCCTTGCCGTCGGCGTCATGCACATAATCAGCATGCTGACCCTGGCCTTCGGCCTGGTCCTGGTGAGAAGGGTCAGGCTCCTCTCCCTTCCGGGGATCGCCGGAGCCTTCTCCCTGTCGGTGATCTTCCACGGTCTGTACAATCTGCTGGTCTCCGAGCCCGGGATCTCCTCTGCCATAGGCTATATCCTGCCTCTGGCGACGGCGGCTCTGCTCTATTTCCCCTACAGGAGCCTGAGGCGGACCGGGGTCCTCTTCTGAGACCGGAAGCCTGAAGCGTCAAGTATTTTCGCCCCTTCGGGGGCTTTTTTTATTTTTTGCCCAAAGGGGTGGGTAAACTTCGGGAAACCCGCGACTAATGGGTATAAGAGATCAAGAGCGCGGCAGGACCCGAAGGGAGGTGCCATCCACGCCGATGAAAAGTCTGGATGAACAGGAAAAACTGATATTCGAAAGGGCGGCAGGGCTCAGGAAAAAGCGTCTTAAGCGCGATCTGGGCATCCTCTCCGCGGCGTCCCTCATGTGTCTCGTCCTCATAACGGGCTCCATATACGGCCTAGCCGGCGGGTACTCGGCCATGGCGGACGGACAGTCGATGGGAGCCTTCATGCTGAGCTCCGAGGCCGGAGGCTACGTGCTGGTGACGGTGCTGGCCTTCGCTGCGGGAGCTTCCGCCGCGGTCCTGGCCATAAGGTCCGCCCAGAAGAACAGCAGGGGGGATCCCCCTAAAGAAGATAAAAAGGACAGCTCGTGAACCGGGCGCAGGAAAGTCAGAACCATTACCTAAAACGATCACAGGAGGTCAATTCGATGAACAACAGCAAGACACGCGGCAGGATCCGCAGGCTCCTTGCCATATGGATGAGCCTGGCGATGGTGTTCTCCGCCGTCCCCGCCGCCTTCTTCGCGGTCTACGCGGACAGCGCGCAGAGCGATCTTTCCACCGGTCAGGCTATTCTCCAGCAGGAGAACATAGTCCCTACCGAGCTGAAGGGCTCTAAGGCTCTTCCCCCCAGCGTCTTCGAGAACGATCCGGTCCTTACCGGCGCGGATGACAACGGAAGCAGCCCCTTCCTCCTCTCGGAGTACAACGAGCTCTTCCTCTTCAGGAACGGAGGAGAGACCCACGACGGGATCAAATCCCTCGGCGCCTGGTATTTCCTCGGCGAGGACGAGAACGGCATAGACATGACCAGGACGTCCCTCGACAGCGACGGGTACTCATGGGTCGAGACCATCAACACGGAAAATGTCGAGGCGGTAGAGCCAGATTTCTCGGGCACCAGGCTCGATGATTACAGCTTCATGGCGGGCACTTCCTTCGATCCCCTGGGCAGCGGCAGAAAGCAGTACGCCGCCTACGTGGGCTGGGAGGAGACCGGCTCCGGCGGCGTGATGTCCGTCATGATATATGACCCGGTAAGCGGCGATTATAAAGCCTCGGTCCTCGGCAATGCTGACTGGGTCAAGAGGGCCGATCCCCACTACTTCGAGATGCAGAACGTCATGGCCATAACCGCCGGCGATTACGACGGCGACGGCAAAGACAGCCTCATCGCCTTCTGCTGCGGCGACGGGAGCGATCTCAGGCTCTACGAGGTCACCTACAACGGAACGCGCCTCAGCGCCTCAGAGGTGTTCAATATCGATGCCTATCTGGTCTACAAGGACTATCTGAATACGTCGGAGAAAGCATCCTTCCTGATGCGCCACAAGCCCGTGGTGAGCCTCGCCACCGGCGACTTCGACGGCGACGGTCTTGACGAATTCGCCTATTCCGCAGGCTTCTACAACGGTACCAACGACGCTGAGGACGGCTGGAACGGGAAATTCGGCAGCAGCCCCAGGGATTTCTCCACCCACGTGGCGGTGGGAGACAGGAAAAACGGCGCCTGGTCCATGTCAGACCCGGTCTGGCTCTACGATGAAGCGCTCTACATCACCAACTCTGCCGGTTCCCAGTACGACGCCTACATGATGCACGGCGGAGTCATAGGCGCCGGCGATACCGACGGAGACGGAGTCGACGAGATCGTGGCGGTCGGCTACACCTCGGTGTCCACCGACAATCACGCCCGGATCTCCTACATGGCTGACGGCACAGTTTATGTCTCCCACTTCTGTGACTGGGACAAGAATACTTATGTGACGGCTGTCATAGAAAGCAGCGGTTCCTCTTACGTCCGCACCTCCGGATCCCTGAAGGATACTAAAAACAGGCTCGCGATGAGCAGCTTCGCCGCGTCGAGCCTCCAAAAATTCCAGAACAGCAGATTCGTGCTGCCCAAGATCACCGTGGACTGCGGCCATACCAACGGCACGGGCCAGAAGGAGGACGTCTTCATCTCCGGCGTGCTCTACGATTTCGAAGCCGGCTACGCCGTCGGCGGCGCCGTTCATACCCCCAAGCTCATGACCCAGCATTTTACCACCACCATGGGCGACGAATACGCTTCCGACGTCTACTGGGTGAGCGACGTGGCCGTGGGCAATTTCGATCACAACGGCAACGGCAGGGAACAGTTCATATATGTCGTGATGTACATGGAGTCCGGTTCCAACAAGTACAACTGGGCCTACATGGGCGTCGAAGGCGGCTGCAAATATGACGACGAATACGACGACGACGGCGAACTGATATCCTTCGGAGAATGCACCGCCTACGGCGGCAGCGATATCCGCGGTGATCAATCCCATTATATCGACAACGGCGGCTCCAGGCTCTTCCGCTCCGCCCACAGGCGCAAAGTCAGCGCCGTGCCCATCTGCCTCGACGTCAACGACGACGGCGTGCTGGCGAGGCACAACACGAACTACTACGCCTACAGCGACCCCGAGGTCAAGGCGGTCCTGCAGGCAGCCCCGTATTTCAAGGAACTGAACGACCTGGGCGCCCAGGACAGCGGCGAGACCAGCTTTACCATCGAGACCTCCTTCGGAAAGACCAACAGCAAGGGCTGGGAGGTCAACTTCAGCGCGGGCATCGCGGCTGAGGCCGAGATAGGCTGCGTCAATCTGGCTCTCAGCGTAGGCGGCCAGGGCAGCTGGTCCAGGGAGTACGAGGACTCCTACGAGGTGACGAAGTCCAGGACCTTCACCACGGGCGCCAAGGACGTGGTGGTCATCTGCAGAGTGCCGGTGCTCATCTACGTCTACGACATCTGGAACAGGAAAACCGGCAAATGGGAGATAGAGGGCCAGTCGGTCACCGTCCCTCTCTCGCCGACCTACTACCTGCTGACCATAAAGGACTATAACAAATTCGTTGACGAGTACAACGATATGATAATCGACGAGGGCCATCATCTCATAAAGATCGCTCCCGATGACCTGCCCGAAGGCACGAGCGGAGATCCCTTCGCCTACTGGAACCAATGGAGCGAGGCTCATAAAGGCAGCAACGTCAGCGGCACCTCCCTCATCGACGGAGTCAACGCCCTGGGCACTACCGGCGGCGCGATAACCGACGAGTGGAGCTACAGCGAAGGTTCGACCTCCAGCTATTCCCATTCGGCAGGACTGTATTTCGACTTCACTCTGCAGTTCGGAGGAGACGTCGTCTTCGACGAGGCCTGGGTAGGCGCGGAGACTCACTTCGAGCACAACTGGCTGAACGGCAACTCCACCAGCAGCACCTCGACCACCGGAGCGGGCGGCACGGTCTGCGACATCGATCCCGATGCCCTCGATCCGGACCTCTATCCCGCGGAATGGTGCGACGCCTTTAAGTTCTCCTGGGACTTCGGCTGCTGGGACCGCAAGCTCAGCACCGCTAAGGACGCCCCCGACGTGCCCTTCTACGGATACCGCATCGAGCGGGTGACACTGAAAGCTCCCGCCAAGCCGGCCGAGAACTTCAAGGCCAAGGCCGGCACCGACGACGACGGCGAGGCTGTGATATTCCTCACCTGGGAGGACGGCGGGACCGCCAAGCGTCCCACCGGCGCCTTCAACCTCTATCTCACGCAGGAGGACGGCTCCACCAAGATCATCGAGATCGAGGCCGGCGACGAGGACTACATCATCACCGATGATGACGGCAACGAGATCTACCAGTATATCTTCAGGGATATCGACGGCCGCACATCCTATGAGTTCTCACTGACCACGACGGGCAACGGGTCCGCGACCTCCACAGAGACGGCGGCCCCTGTGTACGCCTACCTCTACGTGACGTATAAGTCGATACTCTCGATAGGCAAGACCGATACCTCCGATGACGGTCTCACAGACACCTATACCATCTACTACACCGACGGCACCAGCACCGATTTCGAGGTCAGACACGGAGTCGGGGTCGAGGATATCGTGCTGCTGACCTCCGCCGAGGACAGCGACGACGGCCTCACCTGCACCTACAGGATCGACTTCAGCGACGGTTCCAGCTTCACCTACGACGTGAAGAACGGCAAGGACGGAAAGGACGGAAAGGACGGTCAGGACGGCAAAGACGGCGAGGACGGCAGCGAGATAGAGCTGCGGGTCGACGAAGAGAGCGGCTACATCCAGTGGAAGTACACCGACGAGTCCGATGACGAATGGAGAGACCTCCTTCTCACCAGCGAGGGCGACTGGCTCAAGGGCGAGAAGGGCGACAAGGGCGACGCCGGCGAAGACGGCCGCGAGGTCGAGATGAAGCTGGACGAGGAGAACAAGACCGTCCTCTGGCGCTACAAGGCGGAGGAGGGCGAAGACGAAGAGGAGTGGGAAGAGCTCTTCGATCTCTCCCTGATCAAGGGCGAGAAGGGCGAGGACGGACTCGACGGCAAGAACGGCGAGGACGGACAGGACGGCCGCGAGATCATAATGCACTACGATCCCGAGAGCGGGATGCTGCAGTGGATGTACGAGAACGACGAGGAGTGGACCGACCTGGTCGCCATCAGCGAGAGCCAGATCATCAAGGGAGAAAAGGGCGACAAGGGAGACAAAGGCGATAAGGGAGACAAGGGCGACGAAGGCCGCGGCATAGTCTCCATCGAAAAGGACGATCCCGATCCCGACGCCGATCCCGGAGTCGACACCTACACCATCACCTATTCCGACGGAACCACCTCCACCTTCACCGTGACCAACGGCAAGGACGGCGAGAAGGGTGAGAAGGGCAACGCCGGCGAGAAAGGCGACAAGGGCGACGCCGGTGAAAAAGGAGATCCTGGCGAAAAGGGAGACAAAGGAGATACCGGAGAAAAGGGAGAAGCCGGAGAGACCGGAGCCAAGGGGGATAAAGGCGATAAAGGCGACACCGGAGCCGCCGGAAAAGACGGCCGCGACGGCGCCGACGGATCCGACGGACGAGATGGCAGAGACGGCGTCGGAGTAAAGGATATCCGCATCGAAGCCAACGGCGATCTGGTCTTCGTCATGAGCGACGGAGGGACCATAAGATCCGGAAACATCATCGAGATCCTCGTAAACAACGGGTCCGAATACTTCCGCCAGATCTACTACGGCGGCGCCCCCGGAGGGGACGGCGCTGGGATCCCGACTCAGGGCGGCTCGTCCCTGCCGGTCTCCTATGTTCCGGGTTCTTCCGGCGCGGCTGCGGGAGCGGTCCCGTTCACTGATGTTGCCGCGAGCGACTATTACTACGACTCTGTCGTCTGGGCTTACAATTCCAACCCTCAGATCACCGACGGCACCTCCGCCTCCACCTTCAGCCCCAGGGCCGTGTGCACCAGGGGCCAGGTGGTGACCTTCCTGTGGAGGGCGTCAGGCTGTCCCGAGCCCGAAGGCGCTTCGGTGCCCTTCCGGGACGTGACCGAAAAGGACTACTTCTATAAGCCGGTCCTGTGGGCGGTGTCGAAGGGGATCACCGACGGGACTTCCCCCGAGACCTTCAGTCCGTCCGCGGCCTGCGCCAACAGCCACATCCTGACCTTCATCCACAGGGCCATGGGAGAGCCGGGAAAGACCGGCGAGGGCAGCTGGTGGAGCGACGCCTATGACTGGGCTCTGAGGGAAGGCCTGCTGGCCGGGACCTACACCGGGACCTTTGATATCAACGCGGACTGCCCCAGGTGCAACGTCATCGAGTACCTTTACAGGTATCTGGCGATGAGCGGGGATGCCGCGCTGTAGGAACGGGCGCATGATAAAAGCACGGGGCCTTCGGGCTCCGTGCTTTTGCTTGTCTTGATCTTCCCGGATCAGCCGGACCCTGAGTGATCCGGCGCTTCCGGCGCCTTTTGTGCTTGCCGTCCTACTTCTTTGCGGCCTGCACCAGGGCCACGATGGAGGTGGCGAGGGCGGCGCTGGCTACGGTAAGAGCTGCTACGTGAAGGATGATGTTGATGCTTTTCATGTTATCTCAAGCGGACTGGTCTGCTTTCCGCCGCCCCTGTGGCGGCGCCCTGCGTCCGCGTTCCTCCTTGCCGATATTATATCAGATATTTCCCTGTCTTTGAACCCTTGTTTGAAGGGAGGGCGTTCAGCCGGCGCTTCGGGACTTCGCCGGACGTCCGGTCTCCTGCTCTTCGCGGGATCTGGGCGGACGTCCCGCCTGCTGCTATCTGCAGTTCCTCTTTTGGATCACCGGCTCGCAGACGCCTTCAAGGCCTGCAAGCTCCATCAGCAGCAGGAAGGCCCTCTGGGGACCCTTGTAGGCTCCCTCGGGGAAGAACCTCTCGGTCACCGCGTGGCCGTCGATCTGCTTACCGCCTCTTCCCACTGCCAGGGCGGGGACACCCAGGCTCAGGGGGATGTTGGCGTCGGTGGAGCCGGAGCCCAGTTTGGTCTCAAAGCCCGCCCAGTCGTTGGCCGCTCTCGCCGCGAGGACGATGGGAGCGTCGTCGGGCTGGCTGCCGCCGGGACGGTCGGATAGGATCTCCTTGCTGACGGTCAGGGTCTCGGTGGGATGGCTCCAGCGGGCCAGTTCCTCTTCGAGTCCTTCCTTTACCGCCTTTTCCACCTTTTCATAGACCGCAGCCAGGGCCGCGTCGTCGGTGGAGCGCATGTCGATCAGCATGGTCGATTCGGAGGGGATGGCGTTGACGGAGACTCCGCCGCTGACGACGCCTACGTTGAAGATGGTCTTGGGATCTGCCGGGACCTGGATCTCGGCGATCTTGGCGATGGCTCTTCCCATGGCGTTGTTGCAGTTGGGGATGCCGAAGGCTCCCAGGGCGTGGCCTCCGCGGCCTTTGAAGGTATATTTGATCTTGTGTCCCGCCACCGCTGTCCTGCAGACTCCGCCGGGGGTGGTGCCGTCGATGGAGACCAGGGCGTCTATCTCGCTGCCGTGGTCTTTGAAGAGATTTCTGGTGCCGCGCAGGTCTCCCACGCTCTCTTCGCCTACGTTGCCCACGAACCAGATGTCTCCCGCTGCCCTTACGCCGCAGGCGGTCATGGCCTTGGCGATGGCCAGGACCTCTACCATTCCTCTGGTGTCGTCGCAGATGCCCGGCGCCCAGATCCAGCCGTCCTCCTTGACGTGGGGAGTGCAGTCGACTTCAAAGCCGAAGACCGTGTCCATGTGGCCGGAGACGATGATGGTGGGGCCGCAGCCGGTGCCCTTGAGGACGCCGATGACGTTGTTCACGCTGTCCATGCGGACCTCGTCCAGGCCGACGGCGCTCATCATCTCGAAAAACCGTTTGGCGCGGGCCTCCTCGTGGTTGGACGGGGACTTGATGGCCACCAGCTCCAGTTGCTCGGCCAGGGTGTCGCTGTCGTGCTCCTTTATATGGGCCAGGACCTTCTGTACTTCTTCTTTTGAGACCAGGGCCTCTATCATCTTTGCGGGATCTGTCATTTTCGCTCCTTTCATTGATACAGCCGCGGCGCGGCAGGCAAAAAGATCTTTTCCAGCTAATAAAATACTATATTTTACCGGACAGGGCAAGGTGACGGCCTGCTATATATTGAATCCCAGCCAAAAAGAAGGTATATTTATATGGATAGTGCGGCTTCGTTTCCCCCCCGGGGACCCCGCCGCCCAGACGTCATGTCCCGGATCATTTATGAAAGGATCATCAGATCATGAAAAGATTGTTTGTATTGGTCATGTCATTGATAATGGTTTTGTCCCTTGCGGCTCCCGCCTTTGCCGCCGGCGGATATACCGACGTTCCCGAAGGCGCATGGTACAGTCCTGCAGCCGCAGCTCTCAAGGAGCAGGGCCTCATGGAGGGCATGGGAGACGGACGCTTCGCTCCGGATAATCTCTTTACCCGCGCCCAGCTGGCCATGGTCCTCTACCGCATGGCAGGCTGCCCCGTCGTCGAAGGCGAAGACAGCTTTACCGATACCCAGCCCGGAATGTGGTATTCCGACGCGATCCTCTGGGCCTCCCAGTATCACGTGGTGGAAGGCTACGGCAACGGCAGATACGGGACCAACGATCCCGTGACCCAGGAGCAGGCCGCCGTCATGCTCTGGCGCGACGCCGGTTCCTACCTGCTCGGTAAGGAATACGCCAGCGAGAACGGTCCCGAGAACGTCGCCAGCAACTGGGCGGCCGACGGAGTCCGCTGGGCAAGGGTCGAGGGCCTCTTCACCGACGCCGTGGAGTTCTCCCCCAAGAAGAGCGCCAGCAGGGCCCAGGTAGCGGACATGCTCTACAGATACGTCCAGCTCAAGGAAAAGTTCAGCTCCGACGCGGTCAGCGGCGCCACCGTAAAGCCCGCCAAGGCTCCCAAGGTCATGGTAGTATACTTCTCCTGCACCGGGATCACCGAGGCCATCGCAAAGCATGCCGCGGACGCTCTGGGGGCTGAGATCCGCCAGATCGTTCCCCAGACCGCATATACCGAAGAGGATCTCAACTGGAACAGCGATTCCAGCCGCAGCACCATCGAGCAGAACGATCCCGCTTCCCGCCCTGCGATCAAGAACGCTGTCGAGGGCATCGAGGACTGCGACATCGTTTTCCTCGCCTATCCCATCTGGCACGGCCAGGCGCCCAAGATCATGTACACCTTCGTTGAGAACTACGATCTTTCCGGAAAGACCGTGGTGCCCTTCTGCACTTCGGGCAGCAGCCCCATCGGCTCCAGCGCCAGGAACCTCAGCCAAAGCGCTTCCGGCAACTGGCTGGACGGCAGACGCTTCGCGGCAGGAAGCTCCCGCGAGACCGTGGTCAACTGGATCAACAGCCTTGGCCTGGATCTGAACGCGAAATAAAAGGTAAAACAAGGACGGCTGCAGTAAAGCAGCCGTCTTTTTCTATAGCTGACCCAGGGAGGAGATCGATATGCAGTCTTCAGGATATCCAAATATGAGCCCGAAAAGGATCGCCCGCCTTCAGGAGAAGATGAGGGAGAAGGGCGCGGACGCCGCGGTCTACGCCACCGGGGCAGCCTTCGTCTATCTGCTGGACATACCGGAGTTCTGGTTCCAGAGGAGCAGCGTAACAATGGGGCCCGATACCGACTTGTGGATCCCCAGCCTCACCAGGCCGGAGACCGTGGTGCTGGTGCCGCAGGAGGGGGATCCGGTCGTCTTCTCAATCCCCCGCAGGGCGGAGGAGCTTGAAAAATACGGGCTTTCGCCTGTCGTCTGCTTTGCGGATCATTTTTCCAATGCCCTTGAGTCTCATATAAAGGGCGGCAGGATCGCCGTGGGCCACTCCTGCAGAAAAGCGCTGGAAGCCATCGTGAAGGACGCCTGCGCCTATCACGGCCTTGAGACCGATATCACGGACGGCGAGGCCATGATCGATGAGATGAGGATGATAAAGGACGAAAAGGAGATCTCCCTGCTTTTGAAGGCCGCGGCCTTTACCGACAGGGTCATGGTAGAGATCGTCCCGGTGCTGAGACCCGGGATCACGCCCCTGAAGGTCGAGGAGAGGATACAGCGGCTCGCCTTAGACGGTGGCGCCTCGGATCTGTCCTTTGCCGCCAACTGCATCTGCGTTGAGAAGGGTCATCCGACCTCCCGCGATCCGTACATCTTCCCCAAGGACCGGCCCATAAGGGAGGGGACCAGCATCGCCTTTGATTTCGGCTTCGTTCTGGGAGGATACTGCTCGGACTACGGAAGGTCCTTTTATCTAGGCAGGCCCTCCCAGGAGGCGAAGGAAAGCTACACGGCCCTTCAGGCGGCCCAGCTGCACGCGATCAGCCGCATCGTCCCCGGAAGGACTAGGGTCACCGAGATGTCCGACCTGATATTTGAAGGTCTGGAGCAGTTCGGAAGGGGAAGTCAGCTGAGAAATCACGCCGACGGCACCCAGGGCCACCAGATAGGGCTGGAGGTCCACGAGCTGCCGTGGCTGAAGAGGAACAGCCCGGATACCGCGCTGCAGCCGGGAATGGTCTTCTGCCTTGAGCCCAAGATCTTCATCCCCGGCGAGGTCTACATGCGGGTGGAGGACATGGTCCTGGTCAAGGAGGACGGCGCGGTATCGCTCACCGGATTCGACAGGGAAAAGTTCGAATTGTAGCGATGAAGCGGGGGAAGCCTGCCGACCGCTTCAGCGCTTAAAAAGGAAAGACAGGAGCCCCGGGGCCGACCGGCCGGAAAAGGAGCTCCTGTTTTTTAACTATTCATCGTTTATTTGCGATGATTGACTGCTGTTATATAACAACTATTACGCAAACACCTCGTCCATAAAGTAGGCGTTGGTGTAGGCCTTGTTACCGTTCATGGCGGTGACCACCAGCCTGAACCAGGTCCCGGGACCGGGGGTGAATTCCGCCCCTTCGATGGTGGTCCCGATGGGGCCGGCTGCCCGCTTGTACGGCCTGGCGTCGCTGATGTATGAGATGTTGCGGACAGGGCTCGTCTCGATGCAGATCTTCCCGTCCTCGGTCCAGAGGGCCTTGATCTCGGGCGGATCCCCGGCGCCGGGATTGACCTGGGCGGCGCTGTAAAAGCGTCCGCGCTCGAGGGCGTCTATGAGTGATGCGTAGCTCAGCTCCTCCGCCTTAAGAACGGTATAGGCTCCGTAGGAATCGCATTTCTCGTGGCCGTCCGGCATGCGGTTGTGATTGTCGTCGGTGGAGATGCAGGATATCCGGTGCCCGAGGCCCAGCAGATCGTTGTAGACCCGGCCGTTGTCCTCCTCAAAACCGGTGTTGATCCCGTTGAAGTTGTTCATCTCCATGGCGTCATACCCCTCGTAGCGGGAGTACTGGGGCCAGCTCTCCAGGGACCAGGAGGGGTGGTTGTAGGTCACGAAGAAACCCAACTTCTTAGCCGCCGCGATGTCCGCGTTGATGTATTCGGGGGTATAGAGCCTCTGGGGAGGCAGGGCCCTGTAGAGCCTTCCGCCTTCCGCGAAGGGCTTCTCACCTTCCCTGAGCCTCACCTTGAACAGGTCCGGAGCTGGATCGGACCAGCCCAGCCCGCAGTTTTCAGGGTCTTTGGCGATGAAACAGATGTGGCAGGTCCTCCCCCTCCAAAGCTCGGTCCAGTATTCCAGCTCGAACCCGTTGAGGGCGATGAAGCCGTCCCCGGTCAGATCGCTGTGATCGATGAATTTGTCGTGTTCGGTGAAGGCGACGGCGCTGTACCCGTGGGCGATGTAGTCCCGTTTGACCTCTTCGGGGGTCTTCGAACCGTCGGAGAGGACGGTGTGGCAGTGGAGATTCGCCTTGAAGCTGCTGAGAGCGGGGTCGATAAGGTATTTTCTCATTTTTCGTGATGCCCGGCGGGCTTGGGTTCTGGGAGCTTTGACGGATCGCGGGGCTTTCGCGACCTCGCTTTTATATGCCCATTATATACACGTTGTCAAGGCCGTTTTGCGTTCATTTTATTTGCAGTTTTACCCGCGGGACTATATAATATATTATCTATGTCTATGCACTTGCGGCATTTGGCCGTAAAAACACGATTTGAAAAAGGAGAGCCCCATGTCAGGCGATCGGAACGATAAAGAAAAAAAGACAAAAAAGGCGCTGAAGCTGGATGAGAAGGGCGTGAAGGTCGTCCGCGGCGCCGAAGGCGGGGAACCCGCAGATAAAAAGAGCGGCGCGCCGGACAAGACCGCTGCTTCCTCCGCTGCCGGCGGAAAGGGCGATGGCCCAAGGCTTTCGGGAGGGACCGCGGCCTTCCTCAGCGGAGCGGGATCCTTCCTCTCCCTTCTTCCTGCCATCGTATTCTCAGCGGTGGTGATCCTGCTGGTCAGGACCTACACCGTGACCAGGCCCATGGGGCGCTATTTCTGGAGCTCGGTCAAGGACGACACCATCCTCTACGACACCTTCAGCTACTTCAAGATGGTCGTCATAGTGATCTGCGCGGTCATGGCCCTGACGGTGATCCTTCTTCGGGCCTTCGTTCTTAAGAACCATACTTTCAAATGGTCCCGGCTCTACATCCCCGCGGCGGTATATACCGGCTGCATCGTCCTGTCCTACGCCTTCTCCGACTTCAAGGACATCTCCTGGCTCGGCGCCATGGACCGTTTCGAGGGGACCCTTCCAATGCTCTGCTACATGGTCATGCTCTTCTTCATCACCCAGATGATCAGGAGCGAGCGGGATCTTAAGATCATGCTCTGGCCTCTGGGCATATCCCTTGTGATCCTGGGCGCTCTGGGCGTCAGCCAGGCCATCGGCCACGATTTCTTCCAGACCTTACAGGGCCAAAAGCTGATAACTCCTCTTGTGGACTATGGCGACGGGGTAACCAGCTGGACCATCATCGACAAGATGGCTATCGAAGGGGAGTCTATGTATTCGTTCAATTTCACCAGCGGAGAGGTCTATGAGACCGTATACAACATCAACTACGTGCCCTTTTATCTGACCCTGGTCCTCCCAGTTTTCGCGATGATCTTCGTAAGGGCCTTCGAAAAGACCGGCAGGAGCGTCTACCGCTGGGCAGCCGGCGTCCTTGCACTGGGGATCTTCGGCATCAGCCTCTACTGCTTCTTCGGCGCCAACTCCGCCTCGGGTTATTTCGGCCTTGTGATCATCGTCCTTCTGGGCCTGATCGTCTTCAGAAAGAAGCTGATCCGCTGGGCGGCTCCTCTGGCCGTCATCGTTCTGGTCGCAGCGCTGGTAATGAGTGGTCTGCAGGAAAGGTGGCTCCCCGAAGTAAAGAAAATGCTGGCCGATGCCGGTCAGGTCTCTGAGATGGTCATCGGGACCGTCAGCGCAGCGGACGAAGCCCCGCAACCGTCGTCAAAGGCTTCCGAATTTACCGATAGACCAAGTTCTAAACGTGTGGATGTCGACAGGGTGGTGACTGGAGATAACTGGATAACCATGCGCATCGGGGGGAATACTCTGGCTGTTATGATTGATGGCGGCGGCCTGTCCTTTTATGACGATCAGGGCGAGCCCATAGAGCTGGCTTTGATCGAAGACGGGAACAATTACTACAGACTGCTCGATGAAAGGTTCCATAACTATGTCAAGACAGGCTATGAAATCAAGGATGACAATCTGTATGTCGTCCTTGTTACCGGATGGACAACTTGGCGTTTTCATTATGTCGCAGGAGAAGGTTTCAAGTACGTCACCCCGGTCTCGACTTCGTCAGACCCAAAGGAGGTCCGTATTGATCCTATTCCGAGTATCGGTTTTGAGGGCAATTATAGATTCGGAAGCGGGAGAGGACTTATCTGGTCCAGGACTTTGCCTCTGCTCAAGTCCCGGATCCTGCTGGGTTCCGGTCCGGACACATACTGTTTCGTTTATCCTCAAGAGGACTATGCAGGAAAATACACATATACGAGAAGCTTGAATTTAATCATCGACAAGCCTCACAACATGTATCTTCTCAACGCCGTCAACACAGGCTGCATCTCCATGCTGGCCTTTATCGCCATGATCGGATGGGTGCTGGTCGACTGCCTCAGGCACAGCTGCCGCATGAGGGGCCTCAGGCCTCTTGCCGAGTACGTCGGAAGCGGCATATTCCTCGGGATCGCCGCCTTTGCCGTCGTCGGGCTCTTCAACGACACCACGGTCAGCGTCTCCCCCCTGTTCTGGTCGATGATGGGCATGGGATATGCCTGCAACAGGATCGTGGAGGAGGCCGAAAGGACTGCCCCAAAGGCAGAAGATGCCGGCCAGACGGCGGATGCCTCGGAAACTGAAGGCGCCGTCCCCGCAGTTCCTCAAGCTCCCGCCGACGCCGCTCCCGCCGCGGAAGCCGGAGCCTAAGGCATGAAGAAGCTCACCCTCAGCACCGCAAGGCTGGCCGTGCTGATGGCAGTCCTTACAGCCGTCTCAAAGCTTCTGGGCTTCGTCCGGGAGATGGTCCTCGCCAATTACTTCGGCGCCGGGCCCGTCACCGACGCCTACATCATGGCCCAGTCCATACCGAACAACCTGATGGCAGCGGTGATCAGCGCCGTGGGGACCTCCTACCTTCCCGCCTTCTCGGCGAAGAACGAAAAGGAAGGGCGGGAGGCCGCCGACCGGTTCACCAGCCAGCTGGTGGATCTTCAGCTGCTCATCATCGCCGCCGTTGTCGCCCTCGGATGCCTGCTGGCAAGGCCTCTCATCTCGGTCTTCGCCCCCGGCTTTTCCGGCGAGACCGCGGACCTTACCGCCTGGTATCTGCGGTTCGCGTTTTTCGTGCTGTTCTTCAGCGTCCTGACCTACATCTTCGGCGCCTGGCTCAATTACAAGGGCGTCTTCCTGCCCCAGATCGTCTATGCGGTCGCAGCCAACCTGGTGCTGATCACCGTCGTCGCCATAAGCGCCAGCACCGACAGAAGGCTGCTGATAATAGGCCCCCTGGCCTCCGCGGCATTGACCGGCACCGCCCATTTCATAAGGGCGAAAAAGGAAGGCTTCAGATACACCCCCGACTTCTCCCTCAGCGAAGGGGTAAAAGAGGTCATCGGCCTTGCTGTCCCCATCTTCATCGGAGGCTACGTCAGCCAGATCAACCTGGCCATCGACAAGATCCTGGCCTCCGGCCTTGCCGAGGGCTGCGTATCTGCCCTGAACTACGCCAACCAGATCATCGGATCGATCTCCGGCCTCACTGTGACCATCTTCGTGACCATCCTCTACCCCAGGCTCAACATGGCCTATGTCCAGGGCGACCACGAAAGGATGAGCGATCTCTCCGAGCGGGGCATAAGGCTCATATGGATCCTGGCCGTGCCTCTCAGCTTCGGTCTCATATGCTACGCTCCCGACGTGATCCGGCTGCTCTTTGAAAGGGGAGCCTTCAGCGCGGCGGCGACGAAGCTGACCTCCTCCGCCCTGGTGTTCTATTCCATCGGACTGGCCTTCCTGTCCCTGAACACCCTGATCACCAAGATCTACTACTCTATGCACGACACTAAGACCGCGGTAAAGTGCTCCGCGGTCAGCGTCCTCCTCAATATCGTGCTGAACCTGGTCCTGGTAGGGCCCATGGGCCACGCCGGCCTTGCCCTTGCCACCAGCATCTCCTACATGGCCAACACCGCGCTGCTGGGATACACCTTCACCCGCAGATATCCCTCCATTAGGCTCATCTCGTCCTTTAAGGCGCCGCTTCAGATCCTGGCGGTCTCCGCCGTTTCCGTGGGATGCTCCAGGCTCGTCTACAGCGCCGCCGGGACCGGGATCGTCAGGCTGGCCCTGTGCTGCGCCCTGGCGGTGGTCCTGTATCTCGCGACGCTGAAGCTCCTGCGCTTTCAGGAGCTGGACCTGATATACCAGCTCTTCGGAAGGGGAAGGAAAAGCGGGGATGCCCCGTCCGGCGGGGAAGGGTCCCGTGAAGAATAATTCATAAAGTTTTTACTGACAAAAGACCTTCATACAGTTATAATATTTTAACTGTATTTTCGTGAATAAAACACATAACGGTCCTGCGGCCGCCCGATTCAGGGGAAGGGCGGGCAGACGCGGCCGGTCAAGGCCGCTGCCGTTTGCGTCGTTTCAAAGGGGTCCATCAGGGAAAAGATCATGACAGAAGAAAAGAAACAAAACAAAAAGAAGCTCAAGGGCGGTATATCCAGCCTTGTCATATTCCTTCTCGTATTTGCCGTCGCCACCGCCGCCATCACGGTCTCCGGCATCAACAGATCGGGGAAGCAGCAGGAGGAGCCTGCGGCCCCCGTCGAGGAGCCGGCTGTCGATCCTAAGACCGGCGAGATAGACGTCTACGAGATCGACGACATCGACGAGAAGCTCTCCAAGGACATGATGCCCATCGTGGTCGATGAGGACAGCCCGTTCTATGAGGTCTTCAGCGGCCAGGACAGGGTCAACATACTGCTTTTAGGCGTTGCGGACATGATGTCCGACACCATAATGGTGGCCAGCTACGACATGGAGAACCAGAAGGTCTCCATAATCTCCGTCCCCAGGGACACCTACTATTTCAGAAGGAAGACCGACAACGAGGCGGAGAACAAGATCAACTGCATCTACCGGGTCTACTACAACAGGGCCAAGGAGGACCAGGCCAAGGCCGGAGCTGAGGCCGTGGCTGCCGCGGTCTCCGACATCCTCTACGGAATGCCCATCCACTGCTACGCCATCGTCGAGTACGAGGACGTCCGCGAGATCATGGAGGTCATCGGCGGAGTGGAGATGAACATACCCTTCCACATGAAGTACGACGACACCACCAAGGGCAAGGAACTGCACATCGACATCCCCGCCGGGGACCAGATCATCGACTCCAGCAACGTGGTGGAGTTCCTCAGGTTCAGGCATACCAACCCGTGGTTCGCGGCGAGGGGCTTCAAGAGCTATCCCGGAGGGGACGTGCAGAGGACCGCGATCCAGCGCGAATTCGTCTCCAAGGTCCTGGCCGAGTGCCTCAAGAGGGGCAATCTGCTCAAGGTCGTCAGGTTCTGCGTCGATAACATCGACCACAACATCACCCTTACCACCGGATTCAAGGTCGCGAAAAAGGCCATGAAGGGGCTGTCGTCAGACAATGTCACCATGTATCCCATGCCCGGCACCGACACCACCATCTCAGGTCTTTCCTTCTGGAAGGTCGACAAGGACGGGGTCTACTCCATGCTGGAGGAGATCTACGGCATCAAGGAGCCGGAGCCTGAGGTGACGGAGACCGAGACGACGGAGACCGGCGAAGGGGCCCAGCAGGCCCAGAAGGCGGGCCAATGAGAGCCGCAAGCCGCCGCAGGAGGTCAGCCGCCTTCCTGCTCGCGGCCGTCATGGCAGCGGCGTCAGCGGTCCCGTCCTACGGAGCCGCCGGGTTCACCGACGTCTCTGAAGGCTACTGGGGCCTTCCCTACATCGATCTGGCCCGCTCGTCGGGCCTCATCGAAGGTTACGTCCAGGCGGACGGATCCGCCGAATTCCGGCCGGAGAGGCCGGTCACCAGGCAGGAGTGTCTGGTCATGCTCTACAACACCCTGAAGCTGGCCGGGGCTCTCAAAGAAGGACCCGCCGGCGATCATTCGGAGTTTTATTCAGAGTGCGATCCTCCGGTCACGGGGGAGCCCAGAGGCATCCCCGTCTGGGCGAGAGAGTTTGTGTCATACGCCCTTGATCAGGGCATCTGCGATCAGGAAGATCTTTCTTTGGAAGTCGACGGCGACGGCAGGTCCGGCGGTTTTTCCTATGCCAGCCGCGAGCTCATCGCCAAGTGGACCGCCAGGGCCCTGGACCTTGAAGAGGCGGCCTTTTTCCCCGTGGTCTACAGCGACCACAGCGAGATCGATCCGGGATACGCTTCCTGCGTCGAATCTCTGTTCAGGCACGGGATCATGGAGGGGAGCGGCGGAGCCTTCCACCCCCGAAACGGCGTAAAGCGGGCCGAGATGGCGGCGATCTGCACCAGGATCCTGGGCGCCGCGGCGGACGAGGCCGCGGGAAAGATGACCAGCTTCGGGATGCTCAACGAAGACGGGACCTTAAGAGAGGGCGAAAGGCTCTACGACAGCGCCCAGTGGCTCGCTTCTCTTAAGCTGGCGGACAGGGTCAAGACCATCAAGGGGACCCTCGTCTCCGCCGACAGGGCATACCGGATCCTGACCTTCGCTGCGGGCGAAGGCGAGACCCGCTGGTATGCAGCTCCCGGGACCTCCTTCGTCCTCGACGGAAAGCCGGTGAGCCTTCAGGAGCTGGCGGACCTCGAGGGCTCTCAGGTCACCGTGTCCTATTATTTCTGCGGCGAGCCCGCAGTCGTGATCCAGACCGGACCGTCGGTCCAGCAGGGGACCATCGTCTCCCTTAAGGACTGCGAGGATCATCAGCGGCTCACCATAGCCCTTCCCGACGACACCTACGTCGATCTTGTACTGACCTCCTCGTCCGTGACCCAGGGGGATATCAAAAAGAACCGCAGCTGCCGGTTCATCGCCGACGGCATCGAGATACTTGAAATGAGGTAATTATGGAACTAGATCTTCTTCGTGAAAAGAAAGTGGCTGAGCTCAGAGAGATCGGAAAAGCTCTGAAGATCCCTGGAGTTTCGTCTATGAAGAAGAAAGAACTGCTGGACGCCCTGGTGAAGATGGCCGAGGAGGCAGAGGCCGCCGAGGCCGAGAGGGTCAGGGCGGAGGAAGCGAAGAAAAAGGCTGAGGAAAAGCCCGCCCCCGCTGAGGAAGCTCCCGCGGCTGAGGATGCAAAAGAGGCCCCCAAAGAGGCAAAGCCCAGGACCAGGTCCGGGAGAGGCAGATCTTCAAAGAAGAAGGCTGAGGAGCCGGTAAAAGAGGAGGCCCCCGCTGCTGATGCTGCTTCCGCTCCCGCGGAGGAAGCCCCTGCCGCTCCTGCCGCAGAGGAGGCTCCTGCCGCAAAGGCAGAGGACGCTCCCGCCGCAAAGGCCGAAGAGGCTCCCGCCGCTAAATCCGAAGAGGCCCCCCAGAAGCGGGGCAGAAGGTCCGGAGGAAGAAAGAAGGCCTCCAAGGAGCCTGCCCAGACCGAGCAGCTGACCCTGCCCCTGGAGGAACAGCCCGTTCCCGAGACGGAAAAGCCCGTTCCCGCAAAGCCGGAAAGAAAGACCGCCGACAAGCCCGCCAGAAGGGGCGAGCCCGGAGCGTCTGAGATATTGAGGTCTTCGGAGCACATGATCGTGGAGATCGAAAAGACCGGAGAGCCCGAAGAAAAGCCCCAGAAGCCCGCTGCCGAAGCCCCCGCAAGAGAAGAGGCTCCCCAGGCCCAGCAGCCCGCGGAGACCGCTGCCGAGCCCAGGGAGGGCCAGGAGCAGAAGAAGCCCGAGAACAAGGAAAAGCCTAAGAGGGTCTACGAGCTCAAGGACGGCCGCTTTGAGACCAAGGGCGTCCTGGAGGTGGTGGAGCAGGGCTACGGATTCCTCAGGTTCGAGAACTTCATGACCTCCGATCAGGACATCTTCGTCAACCAGGTCCAGATCCGCCGCTTCAACCTGAAGACCGGCGACATGATAGAATGCATCGCAAGACCGCCAGCGGAGGGTGACAGGTTCGGAGCCCTTCTGTTCGTCAAGACGGTCAACGGCGACGAGCCCGGCAAGGCCATCCACAGGAAGGATTTTTCGGAGCTCACCCCGATCTATCCCGACAGGCGCATCGTCCTTGAGAAGGGCAGCGCGGCCCTTTCCATGAGGATGACCGATCTGGTCGCTCCCATAGGCTTCGGCCAGAGAGGCCTGATCGTGGCTCCCCCCAAGGCCGGAAAGACCACGATCCTCAAGCAGATCGCCCAGAGCATCGAAAAGCAGGGCATCGACGCCGAGCTCATAGTGCTGCTCATAGACGAGCGTCCCGAAGAGGTCACCGACATGAAGCGGTCCATCAACGGCGAGGTCATCTATTCCACCTTCGACGAGCAGCCCCAGCACCACGTCAAGGTCGCCGAGATGGTCCTTGCCAGGGCACAGAGGCTGGTGGAGCACGGAAAGGACGTCATAATCCTCCTCGATTCCATCACCCGTCTGTCCAGAGCCTACAATCTGGTGGAGCCGCCCTCGGGCAGGACCCTGTCCGGAGGCCTTGATCCCGCCGCGCTGTACAAGCCCAAGAAGTTCTTCGGCGCTGCCAGGAACATGGAGGAGGGCGGGAGCATCACCATCCTGGCCACTGCCCTCATCGAGACCGGCAGCCGCATGGACGACATGATCTTCGAGGAGTTCAAGGGCACCGGCAACATGGAGATCCATCTGGACCGCAAGCTGTCCGAGAAGAGGATCTTCCCCGCCATCAATCTGAACAAGTCCGGCACCCGCCGCGAGGACATGCTCATGAGCCCCGACGAGCTGGAGGCCGTCTGGATGATGAGAAGGGCGGTCGCGGACATGGGCATCCAGGACGCCACCGAAAAGATCGTCTTCGAGCTGGTCCACACGAGGAAGAACTCCGATTTCGTCGAGAGGTTCCGCAAGATAAGGCTTTAAAAGAGTATGGATCTTAACAGGATATTTATGAAAAACGCCTCCCCCACCAAGGTGGGCGGACAGGCCATACTGGAAGGGCTGATGATGCAGGGCTCCAGGGCCCTCGCCATCGCCATGAGGGAGCCTTCCGGGGACATCCATCTTACGGTGGAGCCCCTTCCCGCTCCCGCCAAGTGGAAGAAATGGCCCATCGTCAGGGGCGTCATGTCCTTCGTCAACAGCCTGGTGCGCGGCACCCGCATACTGCTCTATTCTGCGGAGGTCCTGGAAAAGCTGGACCGGGAGCAGGGCGAAGCCTCCGGAACGGACCCTGACGAGGAAAAGGACCGTCTGACCCTGTTCCTTGAGAAGCATTTCGGCGAGAAGAAGGCCGAGACCATAATGCTCTACAGCTCGGTCGCCCTTTCCATCGTTATGACCGTGGGCCTTTTCATCATCCTGCCCACCCTGCTGATGAACCTGCTGAGGAGCGCGGGCCTTGAGAACGTGGTCCTGCTGAACCTCTGCGAGGGCATCCTCAGGATCTGCATGTTCGTCGTCTACGTTCTGGCCATCAGCCGGATGAAGGAGATCCACCGGGTCTTCCAGTATCACGGCGCGGAGCACAAGACCATCCACTGCTTTGAGAACGGCCTGGAGCTCACCCCCCAGAACGCCCAGTCCTTCTATACCCTGCACCCCCGCTGCGGCACCAGCTTCATGATGTTCGTCATGGTGATATCCCTTCTGGTGTTCTCGCTGCTGGGCTGGCCGGGCCTCGTAAAGCGCATAATATCAAGGCTCCTGCTGATCCCGGTGGTCGCGGGGCTCTCCTACGAGCTTCTCCAGTGGACCGGCCGCCACGACAACGGCCTGGTGAAGGTATTGAGCCTTCCCGGCATCATGCTGCAGAAGCTCACCACCGCGGAGCCCGATCTGGACCAGCTGGAGGTCGCCATAGCCGCCATGAACGCGGTCCTGCCCTCTCAGAACGATCCCGAGCTTCCGGTGGAGTACTGGGTCGGGACCCTCAGAAAGGACGGCAGCCTCGTTAAAGACGAAGAGGAGACCGCGGCGTATATCAAAGAGCGGACCGAATGACCTTCAGAGACCTTCAGACCAGTTACATAGAGCGGCTGAAAAACGGCGGCAGCCCCTGTCCCGAAGACGAGGCGGAGAAGATCATCCTCGAGGGCTTTGGGATGGACAGGCTGCGCCTTTTCACGTCTCAGAGGGATCAGGCGCCTGCTGAAGGCCTTGCGAAGGCGGAGGGGATCCTGGCTGAGAGGCTCTCGGGAAGGCCCCTTCAGTACGTCCTGCACAGGGCGTATTTCATGGATCTTGAGCTCTTCGTGGACGAAAGGGTGCTGATCCCCCGGCAGGACACTGAGCTCGTCGCCCAGACCGCGGAAGAGTGGATAGAAGAAAAGTTCGGCGGAGCGGAGCCCGGATCAGGACTGATTTTTGATGGAAAAACTGCCGGCTGCGGCATGCCAAAGCCCCGGATACTGGACCTCTGCACCGGCTCCGGAGCCCTTGCCGTCTGGCTCAAGCACCGGTTCCCCGGGGCGTCCGTCACCGCATCGGACATATCCCCCAAAGCCCTTGAAGTTTCAAGGCTCAACGCGAACAATAACGGGTGTTGCGTAACATTCGTTCTTGCAGATCTCTTCGGATCTTCGGCCTCGCCGAAGGAAGATGACCGGCAGGGAAAGGCTCCGTGGGGCCCTTCATCCCCGGATGACGGTCCCGCGGCCTCAGACTGCATTCCCGAAGTATCATGCGGCGGGCCCGCTTCCACGGGCGACCCCCTTGCAGGCCCCTTTGACCTCATAGTCACCAACCCGCCATACATCCCGACCGGCGATATCCCCGGCCTCATGGCCGACGTCAGGGACCACGAGCCCCATCTCGCCCTGGACGGGGGAGAGAACGGCCTTGACATCGTAAGGCGGATCATAGACCAAGTTCCCCCGCGCCTTGCCCCCGGCGGCCTCCTCCTCATGGAGATCGGCGAAGGGGAAGGGGACGCGGTGAAAAAGCTGGCCGAAGACAGGGGAGCCTTCACGGATATTTCCATCAGAAAGGACCTGAACGGCCTTGACCGGATGCTCTACTGCGTCCGAAAGGAGGAGGAATAAATGATCACGTCCACCTACGATCCCGATACCGAGCCTCTCTTCACCCCGGAGAGCGGTTACGGCCCCGCTGCGGCGGAAAACAGCGTCTGCAGCGTCTGCATCATCACATTCTCAAAGCAGATCTTCGATCATGCCATGGGCCTGCTTCCCTTTGAAGAGAAGGCCGCGGTAAAGTCCGTCGGCGGGAAGCTGCCGGTCATGACCGCTGACTGCGGCGGTGTCACCGTCGGCCTCTTCCTCTCTCCCATAACCGCCGCCCACGCCGGCGGATGCCTCGCCGAGGCCGCCTGGATCACCGGCTGCAGAAGGTTCATCCTTTTCGGATCCTGCGGGACTCTCGCCCCCGAAAAGACGACCGGCAGGTTCATCATCCCTACCGAAGCCTACCGGGACGAGGGCCTTTCCTACCATTACGCCCCCGCCTCCGACTATATCTCAGTCCCCGCCGCTAAAAAGGAAGCCGCACTGTTCGAAGAGATGGGGATCCCCCACGTCTGCGGGCGCATCTGGACCACCGACGCCTTCTACCGCGAGACCCGCGGCACCGTTGCAAAGCGCAGGGACGACGGCTGCATCGCCGTGGACATGGAGGTCTCGGGCCTTCAGGCCCTCTGCACCCACGAGGGATATGAGCTTTATCCCTTCCTGGCCAGCGGCGACGTCCTCGATCCCGGAGCGAGATACACCAGAGGCGCTCTGGACGAGGCCAACCACAGCGCGGACAAGCTGCTCATCGCCCTCGATCTTGCCAAAAGGATCTGACGGACCGAATCGGTACTTGACGCACAGCCCCTTCGCGCTCCGCTATCCGCGCCTTCGCGCACAGGCCCTTCGCTCTCCGTCATCCGCGCGGGAGGAAAGGGCGAAGCCCCGCTTTTGCAGGCTTCCTGAGGCCCCGCGAAAGCCGCATTTTGTTAAAAAGCTTGATATTATAAGCTTTTTGATATATTTTATGTAATAGCTCCGGTTAGATTAGCCGCGGCTGACCGCCATGCGGGGCCAAATTCCCGCGTGATCCGGTCCATAAAGCGCATGATCCCCGTGAAGATCCCGGGAGAAAGGAAAGATCCGGCGCCTCATCCCCGCCGGACCATACAAGACTTATGAAAAAGACAAAAGCAGCGGCTCTGCTGCTGGTCCTGGCCATGCTCCTTGCGACCCTTTCAGGCTGCATACTGGCGGAGACCGGCTTCGAGTTCGCACCCGACGGAAGCGTCAACGTCACCGACGGCTTCTACTACAGCGCCCAGTATTTTGAGGACATCAAGCAGTCCCCTCAGCAGTTCTTCGCAAGCCTTGACGAGCCCGTCTACGACATCGCCACGGTGGTGGTGGACGACGTCACCTACTACGGCTTCGACAGGCTGACCTCCTTCGCTTCGGTGGACGAGCTCAAGTCCTATCACGATTCCAGCGAGGAGGAGCTCCCCTGGAACATCGAGGTCCTGACCGAGGACGACAGGCAGGTCATCCGCATGGTCTACACCGTCGAGTCCGACGAAGAGGCCCTGAAGCAGCTGAACGCCGAGGGCGAAGACATCCCCGACGTCGAAGGCCTTCTGCTGGCCAGGCTCAACCTCTCCTTCCCCGGCGGCGTAAAGAGCGTCACCGGAGCCCCTGCGGGCACCTTCAAGATCGAAGGCAGGGGAGTCGCCCTGACCGTCAGCAGCAAGCACGCACCCTGGAACGTCACCGTGGAAGGCTATCTGGACGGCTATGAGGATTTCAAGGAGCCTGTCAGCGCCCTTCCATTCAAGGACATCCATCCCCTCGATTACTATTACGACGCGGTGGTCTGGGCCTACACCCACGAGCCTCAGGTCACTGACGGCATGAGGCCCGCCGAGTTCATGCCCGGCCTTGCCTGCACCCGCGGACAGGTGGTCACCTTCCTCTGGAGGACCGCCGGATGCCCCGAGCCCCAGTCCACCGAGAACCCCTTCACCGACGTCGCCGAGAGCGACTGGTTCTATAAGCCGGTCCTGTGGGCAGTGGAACAGGGGATCACCGACGGCATGAGGCCCACCGAGTTCATGCCCAAACTCACCTGCACCAACGCCCACATCCTGACCTTCATCTGGAGGGCAGTCGGACGCCCGGGCGATACCGGGGCGGAGAAGACCTCCCAGTGGTACGCCGATTCGTACAAGTGGGCCGACGAGAACGGCCTCTTCGAGGGCACCTACAGCGGATCCTTCGAGATCGGCGGAGAATGCCCCAGAGCCAACGTTGTCGAGTATCTCTACAGGTATGAGACCGCACTGAAGCAGGCTGATTAATACAGCATACAAAGCATATCGAAAAAGACCCGGGCCGCCGGGTCTTTTTGTGTCCGAATTTAACTTGCGTTTGGGATCAGAAGGTCACGGGCTGGGTGATCCTGTTCAGGGTCGATACAGCGCTCAGGGCGATGGTGGTCATCATGGGGATGTCAGCCCTGGGAGCCTTGTTCTTTACGGTGATCACCGCCTCCGCGGCGTCGTTTTCAAGCTCGAGGGAGAAGGCGGAGCGCCCGTCCGCCGGGATCCTGGTCTCGTAGCGGGCGTTCTCAAAGCCTCCGCAGGCGATGGCGGTCTCGATGACCACGTTCAGGTGGGACGGGGAAAGGGCGAAGCCCTCCAGGGCTGTCCCCTTGAAATCCTTGGGAAGAGCCTTCATGGGATTTCCGTCCGGCATTGTGGAGCGCTCCGGAACGTACTGGACGATGGTCCCCTTCATCCCAGGGACCAGGGCGAAGGTGGCGGCGAGGTCGAAGCCTCCTTCGGCGCCGTGGGGCAGGACCACGCGGCCTCCGTGCCGGCGGGCGGCATCTCTTGCCTTTTCCAGAAGGTCTTCATCCGCCAGGGCTCCGGTGGAAAGGGGGATGACGGTGATCCTGCGCTCCAGCAGCGGGATCAGGTATTCCCTGAGGACCTCGGGCTTCGAAGCCTCGATGATGATCTTCGCTCCTCTTTCCACCAGATCCAGGGGCGTTGTCCCCAGGCTCCTCGAGGCGACGCCGACCAGCTCGCATTCCGGGGCGAGCCCCGCTTCTATAGCGTCTTTGATTATCGTTCCAAGGCGTCCCGCGCCTATGATGCCCGTCTTTATCATGAAGATCCTCTCCTTTCGGTTTTTATCAGGGACGTGTCCCGCATATCATACGCATAAATGATACCACTCCGGCGGCCGATGGCGCCACCTGAAAATGGGACGGCGATGCAGCGCCGAAGGCCTTTCTTCGCCCTAAAATATTCAAAACTCTTGAGAAAATGGGCGTTTTGCATTATTGTTAATATAAAGGTAAATGGACCGCGTGATACCTGCGTGCTGCCAGCCCCGCCCGCGTGAAAGCGAGGCAGGGGCCCGTCCCCGGGACTTGTGTCCTCAGGGCCGGGACGGCCGATAGGCCGGGGGGAAATGTTCCCAAAGCAGCGGAAGGACGGCGGTCATGCCCGGGGCGTCATCGACCGCCCGGATATCCCAGGAGAAATTATCGAAAGAGGTGGAACATGAAAAGAAGTTTGAAGGCGCTGGCTCTTTTGCTCGGCGCGTTCATGATCATGGGCCTGCTGTCGGCCTGCGACATGAACGAATACGAGATCTACGTCAATAACGACGGATCCGTAGACCTTTCTTATGGACTGTACGCATCGGAGAACTTCCTGTCGACTGTAGGAAAGACTCCCCAGGAGTTTTACGAGGCCCAGATCAAGGAAGGCAGGACCCTGAACAGCATCCAATACGACGGCGAGACCTACTGGGGCGTCACTCCCGACAACGATCATTATGACAACATCCCCGCATTCATCGAAGCTCTCGAAGAGAATGACAGGATGAGAGCGTCGGTAAAGCTGGAGGACGGAAAGCCCTATATGGAGCTTGAATTCACCGTCCCCGCCGCGTCCCAGGCAGCCGAAGAAGCCGGAGTCCAGGCCGATCTCACCAAATACAGCGAGGCTGTGACCTATCTTTCCATCGACTTCCCCGGAGAATGCAAGTCCGCCGTCTTCCCCCGCTACGGCACTGGGGAACTGACGTCTGACAACACCGGTTACTTGGTATTCGCTGAATACGGTGAGGAAGCCTATACCGTTAAGCTCTCCGGCTGGCTCGACGAGAACATGCCCATATTCGGCCTCGAGTTCCTGAGGGTCGAGGTGGACACCCCCGCTGTAGGAAAGACGCCCTCCGAACTTAAGAACACCATCACCGGTATGTATCATAACGTCGGTCACGATATGATCGATAATACTTATGTGTACTGGTATGTATGCGACACCGATTCCAGCGATCCTGAAGACTGGATGGCGATGAGCGAGCTTGACCCCTTTGAAGCGGGCAAGTTCTACCGCGTAGAGTACTTCGTCTACGACGTGGGGATGTATTTCCCCATCGAGTACACCACGGTCACGGTCAATGAAGAGCCGAGTGACACCATCTTCCACGAAAAGATGGATGAATTCGGCGGAGCGGTCTGCGGAGCTCTCTTCCATGTGGAGGAGCCGGTCTCCAGACCCGCGAGCGGAACTCCTTCCCGTCCCTCCACCGGCGGCGGTTCGCCTGTAAGACCCTCCACCGGCGGCGCCACCGGGCAGCCCACTGATCCCGCAGCGCCGGCAGATCCAACCAAGCCTGCTGATCCCGCAGCACCCACCAATCCCTTCACCGACGTAGCCAAGACCGACTACTTCTATGAGGCTGTCGACTGGGCCTTCAACGCGGAGCCCCAGATCACCGACGGCACCAGCGATACTACCTTCAGCCCGGATAAGATCTGCACCCGCGGCCAGGTGGTGACCTTCCTCTACAGGACCCTCAAGTTCCCGCTCATCACCTCCGAAGCCAACCCCTTCAGCGACGTCAAGAGCGGCGACTACTTCTACTCGCCGGTGCTCTGGGCCGTCGAGAACAAGGTGACCGAGGGAACCACCCCGACCACCTTCAGGCCCGCCAACCCTTGCACCAACGCCCAGATCCTGACCTTCATCTGGCGCGCCATGGGACGCCCGGACGATAAGGGCTCCGAGGCTACCGCCCAGTACTGGAAGGACGCCTATAACTGGGCTGTCTCCAAGGGCATGCTGGAAGGCACCGGAGTCACCGAGGCCACCATCAACGAACCCTGCCCGAGAAAGAACGTGGTCCAGTTCCTGTACCTGTACAGCGAGATGAACAAATAGTCATGACCCTTTGGGCCTGCCTGCTTGACCGCGGGCAGGCCTTTTTATATCGTCCGAAAGCGGTCTGCGTCCGACCCTGCAGGATCGTTTTTTATTGTTGAGCGGCCTGTGTCTGACCTGGAAGGACCGCTTTTCTATTTTTGAGCGGCCTGTGCCCGACCCTGCAAGATCGCTTTTTATTTTGAACGGTCTGATCTGAGATCAAGATCTAGCATCGTTTCCATGCATCGAAGCATTCTTAAATGCCGGTCAGAACTCCGGATGCCCTGGAGCAGAAGAGCTCCGACGGTCGCTCTATTTTCTTTTGTGAATTGAACGAACTGCATGCCAGCAATAATTTTGCGCCAACATATTTACAAAATATAACAGAAATAGTAAAATGCAAACAAGGGAGCGCATCATGATCCACTCAGCGTTGATAAAATGTCGGCATCGCGCCGCATCCAGCGATGGAAGAACAAATAATTCAAGATCTATATGGCCGGTCAAATGGTTGGCATGAAGCCATTAGGCGTCCTCGGGATGTGAAAAATACAGGAATGACATGTCTGCGGAAAACAGGGATGCGATGTCACAAAAATAGCTGTAATTCATGACACTTTTCCAACAAAGACCTTTTCATGTCACAAATTGCAGTTTCGGGGCAGGTCAGAGTATCAAATAGGGCTTGTTTTGTGACACATTTCGTTTTCCATCGGTGCAGGTGTCACAAAACGGCCGGAAAGGAAGAAAAAATGCGATTAGTGATAGAAGAGATGAGACAATTTGTGACAGAGATCGAAAATGAGCTTGATCATGTCATAAATGAATTGGATCACGCTCCGGAGGGAAGCCTCAATACCGGAGGCAGCAAGGGTCAGCCGGTCTTTTACAGGGCATCCATGAGCGGAACGGACAGCGGCCGCCGCAGAAAACGGGTGACCCTGCGGGACGATACGATGATCGATATGCTTATAAGAAAGGACCACCTGAAGGACCTGATCAAAGTGCGTTCAAATCAGCTGAATATCATTCATTCGGCTGCTGAAGAGCTCGCCCGCTGCACAGATGATGAGAGCCTACTGCAAAAAATGATAAAACGTTATCCCGCTCTTGATCCGGACAGGGTCAAAAGAGCCTGCTCGACCCCGATATGCGATATCGTGGGAAAGGGTCCCTTGACTTCCTCCTATTCGCAAGGCGGACGTTCCGAGGCAGTTCATCCGTCATGGGAGAACATGCCATATGAACAGTCGGACTACAGACCGGAGGGCAAAAGGATGAGAACGGGGCGGGGACTTATGGTGAGATCCAAGTCCGAACTGCTGATCGCGGAGCTTTTGTATCGATATGATGTCCCGTTCCGGTACGAACAGGTGCTTCACGTTGGGAGCATGATCATCGTCCCGGACTTTACGATCAAACGAAGCGACGGGCAGATCTTCTACTGGGAGCACATGGGCAGGATATCCGACCCGGTCTACTTCGAGAGGCAGATCCAGAAGATCCGCATATATCACAGCGCCGGGATCATGCCGGGCAGGGATCTCCTTATAAGTTATGACGGGCCGGACGGAACGATCGATATCCGCAGGGCCGAGAGCATGATCAAAACAGAGATTCTTCAGTTTTAAGGCCTTCCTTCCCTGCCCGGAGCCCAAGACCACCGCGAACCCATTCAACGACGTGAAGGAATCCGACTACTTCTACAAGCCGGTCCTCTGGGCGGTGGAAAGGGGCATCACCGACGGCACCAGCCCGACCTCGTTCAGCCCGGCAAGGACCTGCACCAACGCCCACATCCTGACCTTCATCTACCGGTATGCGGGAGAGCCCCAGAAGAGCGGCCTTGGCCCCTGGTGGCAGGATGCCCTTGACTTTGCCGAAAGAAAGGGGCTTACCGCAGGCTCCTACGACGGCGCCTTCGACGAGCTGGCCGATTGCACCAGAGCCAACGTGGTCTACTACCTCTGGCAGATGGATCGATAGATCCGCTCCCCGGTCCCGCGTTCCGGACATGCGCCATATTTGATCTCCGAACGGTTGAAAACATGGAGGTTTTAATATATCCTTATATATGTGTAAACATCTTCCTCTAACGTTCGAAAAAGCGAGGTAATACCATGAAGAATCATCTCAGGACAACAGCGCTGCTGCTGGCTGCCGTCATGATCCTTGCCCTGCTCTCGGGCTGTATGGACGACCATACCCAGATCATGATCGGCGAAGGCGGCAGGACGACCTTCGTCAACGCCGCGTATCTCGCCCGGGAGGTCATAGACGCAACTGGTAAGACTCCGGAGGAGTATTACAGCGCGCAGATCGAAGCGGGCGGGACTTTGGGCTCCATGGAGAACAGGGGCCATACCTACTGGGGGATAGTCCCCACGCCTCAGTTCTACGATTCCTTCGAGGACTTCTGCAAAGCAGTGGAAGAGAGTGACCGCATCTCTGCCTATATCGATAAAAACGGTTTTTACAATATCGTCTTCACCGTTCCGACCACCCATACGGTCGCCCAGGAGAACGGAGAGTACGCGAGCTATCTGACCCCGGAGATGGAAGAGCTCATGGTCTATACCGCCAATCTCAACATCAGCGGGCGCTGGCTCGGCATCAACACGGAAGGCAGGGGCAGAGAGGTAGTCGATTTCCTGTTCGATGATACCTATAATGTGCTCGATCTGACCATGCCGTGCGCCGATGAGGAGTATACGGTCCACGTCTGGGGCACGGATAAGATCGAAGAAGATGAAGGACCGATCGATCTTGTGAGGCTCGAAATCTTTCCTTCTGAGGGGGAAAACACGACCGGCTCGATCAGGTGGAAACTGGAATATGATGGAGAAGGCACCCTCGATATAAGCGATCTGAACATCTCTTACTGGATCTCCCGTGACGGCGACAGATACGATAAGCTGGATCACGATGCCGAATTCGAGCCCGGAATGTGGTACGCCGTCAGATTCATCGCCCGCCCTCCGGAAGGAAGCTACTTCGCGGAGGACTGCGAATTCGAGGTCGAAGGGGTGCAGCCGGATATCGACCGCGACGATCCAAACGAGTTCAGCGCCGATAAGGCCGAGTTCTGGTATATGGCCGGCAGGATGCCCGGCAAGGCCGAGGCTGGCAAGCCGGTCGAAAAGATCGAGGTCGAGATAGCGGCGCCCAAGGCGGGAGCGGCGCCCAGCAGACCTTCCGCCATCGATCCCGGAAGCGACGTCCTGGTCCCGTATGAACTGCTCTGGCTGGTCAGCGAGAACGGAGGCGATGATCGCAATGACTGGGATCCGATGGCCGGGGAAGAGACGTTCGAAGAGGGGAAGTTCTACGCTTTCTATCTGGTCTTGACGCCCAGCGACGGATGCGTCCTGAGCGACGATCCCCAGGTCCTGGTCAACGGAAAAGAACTGAACGACCTGTTATTCGACAAAGTCGTCACTCCCGGGAGCAATGGGGGGGAGACTGTGGCGGCGATATTCCACAGCTTCGGAAAGCTGGGAGAGACCTCCGGGGAGAAGCCTCCCATCGGAGAACTGCCGCCGCCCCAGATGCCCGGAACCCCCGGGGAGCAGACGCCCCTTAAGCCTCTGGGACCCGAAAAGCCCGCGGAAAAGACAATCCCCTTCACCGACGTGGCGAAGAGCGACTACTTCTACGATTCCGTCGTCTGGGCCTTCAACAGCGATCCCCAGATCACCGACGGCACCTCGGCGACCACCTTCAGCCCCGCGAAGACCTGCACCAGGGGCCAGGTGGTGACCTTCCTCTGGAGGGCCTGCGGCTGTCCCGAGCCGAAGACTTCGAAGAACCCCTTCACCGACGTGAAGGAGAGCGACTACTTCTATAAGCCGGTGCTCTGGGCAGTGGAGTGCGGCATCACCGATGGCACCACGCCGACCACCTTCAGCCCCGCCAACACCTGCAAGAACTCCCACATCCTCACTTTCATCTGGAGGGCGGAAGGCGAGCCTGACAAGACCGGCGAGGGCAGCTGGTACACCGACGCTTTGAACTGGGCTGAGAAGACCGGGATGCTCAAGGGCTCCTATACCGGGAAGTACGGCGTCAACGCCGACTGCCCCAGGGCCAACGTAGTCTATTATCTCTATTCTATGAGATGAGCAGGCAGCCGGGCGTCCCGAAAAACGGGGGCCGCGGCGCATAAACAATGATCCGTGCCGGATCTTCAAAGAGGCTGTTTTTATTGCAAGACAGCCTCTTTTGTTATATTCTGAAAACAGAGGCACTTGTTTTTGCAGTTGAACAACAATATGTGAGGCAAAAAGATGAAGAAGAATATCAAGACCCTGGCTCTGCTGCTGGCGGCAGCGCTCACAGCCGTCCTTCTGTCAGGCTGCGTCGCGCGGGATATGCGGGTTTCCTTCGGCGACGACGGAAAGATCTCCTGCATCGTGTCCGACCTGATCGCCCAGTCCTATTTCGAGGCCGCGGGGACCGACGCACAGACTTATTACAAGGATGAGATCGCGGCCGGCAGGGAGCTGATCTCTAAAAAAGTGGGCAATGAGACCTATTACGGCCTTAAGCCCGAACGTTATGAATTCGACACCATCGAGGAGTTCTTCTCGGCGACAGAGTCCGGCGTCATCGACGCTTTCAGCGTCACGGCCCAGAACGACGGAGGCTATATCAGCGCGACCGTGACGGTCGATATGCCCGCCAAAGGAAAAGTCGAGGAAACCGTCGAGGGCTACGGAGCCGCGGCCGCTCTCGCGGACAAGGCGGTCAAGGTCCTCAACGTACACTTCCCCCAGAAGGTCAACTCCTATGCGGGCTCCTACGCGGTCACGATCAGCGAGGATCAGAAGGATCTGGAGGCCGTGCTCTATTACTTCGACGAGGCCTACAGCTTCCGCGTCACCGGCTATCTGAGCGAAAAGTATGTGGTCAACGCGAGCCTGAAGATGGGAAGGCCCGAAGAGGGCCGTACCCCCGGAGGGCTCATGGAGAACGCACGTCTTGAGTCTTATCCCCGCGGCTCCGCTGATCTTGCAGGCGCCGAGTGGCGCTGGTACGACATGAGCACGCCCGCGAAGACCGAGATCGGGGCGGATGAGCCCTTCGTCCCCGGCAGGACCTACGCCGTCGAGTGCACGCTCCGTCCCTCAGCCGGCTTCATGGCCTGCGAGTATACGGACTGCTATGTCTGGGATCAGAACAGCAGGGGAGTATACATCGGCGGGCTCGAGCCCGACATGATCTTCATCACCGGACAGTATACGGTGCCCGGAGAAGAGCCGGCGGTGTACCAGCCCGCGCCCGTGATCGTTCCCGACGATACCACGTACGTTGTTCCCGGCAGCCAGGACAATGTCTACGACACGACGGTGACGCTCGATAAGATAGAGCTTGAGATCGATGAGCCCCGCGTCGGCGTCGCTTACCCCGATCTCAAGTGGAGATTCAGGGATCCCGAGGGCATAGACGCGGGCAAGGTCCGCTTCAGATGGATGGAGAAGGCTTCCGGGACTCCTGCCGCCGCATGGGAGGAGATAAGCGAGATCGATGAATTCGAAGCCGGCAGCGCCTTCGGCTTCGACATGTACGTCGCTCTTGAAAAGGGATACGCGGTCACCGAAGAGACGGAGATGTTCGTCAACGGGGAGATGGCGCTCCTCAGCGAGTTCAACGGAAGGGATGAGTTCGTCCTGTCCTTCGACTTCCCGGCCCTTAAGGAGCCCATAGCCCAGCTGCCCTCCTCGAGGCACATCCCCTTCGTGGACATCCGCGAGAACGATTACTTCAGGGACGCCGTCATCTGGGCCTTCACCCACGAGCCCCAGATCACCGACGGGACCTCGGCGACCACCTTCAGTCCGGACAGGACCTGCACCCGCGGCCAGGTCGTGACCTTCCTCTGGGCAGTGGAAAAGGGCATCACCGACGGCACCAGCCCGACCACCTTCAGCCCGGCCAGCACCTGCAAAAACTCTCACATACTGACCTTCATCTACAGAGCGGTGGGCGAGCCGCGGAAGAGCGGGAAAGGCGCCTGGTGGCAGGACGCGCTCGACTGGGCGGACAGGAGCAGCCTGCTGAGCGGTTCCTACACCGGAACCTATGACGTGAACGCCGACTGCCCGAGAGCGAACGTCGTCTACTATCTCTACATGATGAACTACTGATCTGAGACGCGCGATATCTCATGACCTGCCCTGAAACGGGCAGGTCATTTTTGTCTTTTTATGCATTTGGCCGGCAATAATAGAAACTTCCGGCTCTGTCATGTTGAAATAGCCCAAAAACTGCGGTATCATGAAAATTGACAGATGTTTACCTGGTCCCCGGCAGGACCTTGTCTGTATTCCCATTCCTAACCGCCCGCGTCCGGCGGGCAGCGCGAGCATGAGGTGAAAAGATGAAAAAGAGAACAAAAGCGGCTGCGCTCCTTACAGCGGCGGCCATGATCATCGGGCTACTGTCGGGCTGCGCCATGAGCGCGTATGAGATCTCGATAGATCCCGACGGCAGCGTGGAGATGTGCTATGGAGAGTATCTCTCCGAAAAGTTTTTCGAAACCAAAAACACCACTCCCGAGGAGTATTACGCGGTCCAGCTGGCGGAGGGAAAGAACCTTGTCGCCATGTACGACCAGGACAATACCTACTGGGGCATAGAGCCCGATCCCCTGCAGTACGACAGCATCCCCGAATTCGTGGCGGCCGCCAATGGGATGGACGGAGTGCGCGCGAAGGCTGAGGGCGACAGGACCAATTCGAGCCTGACGATCTGGTTCGATATCGATACGAAGGATGACGTCGCCGTCAGATACGGCGGTAATGAGGCATCGTCCGACCTGATCGATTACGCGGTCACCTACATTTCGGTGATCTTTCCCGGAAAATGTCTGACCGCCGACTATCCTCTCTACGGCAGAGGCGAGAGATTCGCCAACGACAAGGGATATTCGATCTACGCCAAATACGGCGAGAAGGCCTATACCGTCATGGTCTGCGGAAGGCTGAGCGAAGACACTCCCCTTTACGCGCTTGAGAGCGTCAGCGCCCGGGTCGACAAGCCCGAGCCCGGCCAGACATACGAGGACGTCGATATCGCGGTCAAAGGCGTCTGCGGCAACGTCGAGGTCGATATGATGAAAGAGTGCGAGCCCCAGGTCTTCTGGTACAGCAGCGAGAACGGCTCGGATGATCAGAATGACTGGAACGCCATGACCAGCGATGATGTTTTCGAGAGCGGCAAGTACTACGCTGTCGAGTTCTCCCTCTTCAACGATCACTGCCTCTACACCCCGACGAAGGAGACCGTCGTCCTGGTCAACGGCGAAGAGAACGACACTACCTTCGGCCAGACCTACAGAGACGGCGACCTCTTCCTCAACTGTCAGTTCTACCTCGAACCGAACTTCCACTATACGAGGCCTACGCCTGAGCTCACGTCGCCCGTAAGGCCTTCGGACAAGCAGGTCGTGGTCCTTAAGAACGCCAGCCTCACCGTGGACGAGCCCAAGGCGGGTCTGAATGTCTACGAGATCGAGTGGAGAGTGAGCGACGGCGATCTCGACGCCCTCGACAGGGAAAAGGCCGAGATCGAGTGGTTCAGGTTCGACGACGAGTGGGTGAGCATAGACGAATACGAACGCTTCGAGACCGGCAAGCTCTACGGTTTCGACCTCAAGATCCCCGTAAAGGAGAACGTCGAGCTCTCCGGTGACCTGCAGCTCTTCATCAACGGCGAAAAGCAGAGCGCGGGCTATTCTGTGTTTGGCGAGCTCAACGGTTCCCCTGCCGCTGTATTCAGCTGGGACTTCACTATCCCCGCGGCGGAGGAAGGCCCCGGCCTGCCTCCCGCGCTCGAGGGAAAGACCGTCCCCTTCACCGACGTGACCATGGACGACTACTACTTTGACGCGGTCGTCTGGGCCTTCAACGCCGATCCGCAGATCACCGACGGCACCTCGGCGACCACCTTCAGCCCGGACAAGACCTGCACCAGAGGCCAGGTGGTGACCTTCCTCTACAGGGCCCTCAAATACCCGGTGATATACTCAGGCGACAATCCCTTCAAGGACGTCAACTCCTTCAATTACTTCTACCAGCCGGTGCTCTGGGCCTACAGCAATCCCAGCCAGGTGACCGACGGCACCAGCCCGACCACCTTCAGCCCGGACAAGCCCTGCACCAACGCCCAGATACTCACCTTCATCTGGCGCGCCATGGGAAGGCCCAACGACAAGGGCGCCGAGAAGACCCCCGAGTACTGGAAGGACGCCTACAACTGGGCGGTCTCCAAGGATATGCTCGAGGGCACAGGGGTCAGCGAGAAGAACATCAACGAGCCCTGCCCGAGAAAGAACGTAGTACAGTTCCTCTACATGTATAACGTGATGATGAACGCGAATTAACGCGGGATACGTCCGCCCCGGTCCTCCGGGGCAGATAGTTTTTTGCCGGACTGCCATTTCTGACGGTGAAAGAGCCGGTTCTTTCGGTTATCATGTTCTTATGACGAATGCTCCGCGGCAGATCCCGCGGGCCTGATGCAGACAAAGCGAGGTAACGAGATGAAAAAAAGGTTTAAGACCGCGGTCCTTCTGCTGACAGCGCTGCTCACGGCAGTCCTGCTGTCGGGCTGCACCGCGAACAGGACGGGAATAGGTTTCATGGAGGACGGTACGGTCAGGTACCGCAATGAGTCCTTTGTCGCGGAGGACTTCTTTGTGAACGAGCTGAAGACCACTCCCCAGGAGTACTTCAAAACTGAGATCGAGAACGGCAAGGAGCTGGTCTCCCTGAACGTGAAAGACAAGACCTACTGGGGGCTTGCTGCGGAGCCGCAGACCTACGATTCTCTTTCCGCCTTCGTAGAAGCGATGAAGGACGTCAGCACCATAGACGTCAGCGTCAACGGAGACGACGTCGTGGTGACCTACAACGTTCCGTCCATCGCGATGAAGCTGGAAGAGAGCGGCGAGAGCGCGACCCTCATCCCCGAAAAATACGCGGATATGGCGGTGGAAGTCATAGAGCTCTACTGTCCGGGCGGCTGGGTCGACTGCGTGTTTGCCGATGAAGCGTTCCCTTATGTATTCATAGACGGCGATTACGGCGATCAGAAGTTGAAAGCCGAGATGTTCCTGACTGACCAGCCCTACAGCGTCTCCTTCCACGGCAGGCTCGGCGATCCGGTCACTTTCGTGTATGAAGCGTTCATGGACATCGATATCCTCCCCGAAGCGGGCTCCTGCGGAAACGATATCGTATTCGGGGTCTGGGCCAAAGGCGGGAATGCCTTCAAAGAGGACAAAATCGATCTCGCGGTCTTTAAGCTGGTGGGCATCAGCTATGTGGAGATCCCTCTGAACGAGAAGTTCGAGGAAGGGGGCAGCTACCTGCTGACTGTGACCGCCGTTACCAAAGACGGGTATATGATCGGCAAAGACGTCAAGGCCTTCATCAACGGCAAGCCCGGGGACGGCGATTTCGATCCTTATGTCTCCGAAAGCGAGATGAGGTTCTATCTGCCTTTCACTGCCGAAGGATCCCTTACGCCTGTCGAGCGTTTCAACATCAGCTTCGATCCCCAGCCCGGCGGCAAGATCGGCGAAGTCCCCTTTGGATTACAGATCAAGCCTGAAGGGTCCTGCTACCTGAAGCCTATGCCGGGCGGATATTTTAACTGGTACCGCAATGACGGCGATGATGAGGCAACGCTGTTGGGCAGCGAAGACTTCTTCGAGGCGGGAAAGCAGTACGCGGTAGAGTTCCTGCTCTGTCCGGAGGAAGGCTTCTATTTCGATGAGGGGATCACCGATATCTTTGTGAACGAGAGCACCGAACGGCGCAAGATCTGGGGGGTCACGACAGAGGGATCCGAAAGCGTCTCGCTGAGGATACGGTATGCCTTCGATCCTCTTGAGGGAATGATCGCCGAAACTCTGCCTATTAAGGAATTCAGGTTCTCCATCCCCGAGCCCAAGGCCGGAGAAGTCCCCCAAAGCTTCACGGATCTTGAGCCCGAAGAGGGCATAGGAAACGTCAGGATGCTATGGCTGGTGAGCCAGACCGCAGGGAGCTCGCCCGATGACTGGGAACCCATGGAACACGCCGGCATGAAGACCTTTGAGGAAGGGTATTACTACGCTCTGTACATGACGCTGGACTTTGAGAGCGGGTACAGCGTGACTCCCGACGCTGTCGCCTATATCAACGGCAAAAAGAGCGATCAGTTCATGGGGCCTCTGCGCGCCGAACAGCCCAGCGGTAAGACGTTCGCCAGGATAACCCATAATTACGGTAAGCTTGATAAGTCCCCCGTCAAGGAAGAAGTTCCCAAGGCGGGCAATCCCTTCACCGATGTGAAAGAGAGCGATTATTACTACGACGCCGTCGACTGGGCCTTCAACGCCAAGCCCCAGATCACCGACGGCAACGGCAAGGACAAGTTCATGCCCGAGCAGTTCTGCACCAGGGGCCAGGTGGTGACTTTCCTCTGGAGAGCTGCCGGCTGTCCGGAGCCCAAGACCTCCAAGAACCCCTTCAGCGACGTCAAGGAGAGCGACTGGTTCTACAAGCCGGTGCTCTGGGCGGTCGAAAAGGGCATCACCGACGGCACCAGCCCGACCACCTTCAGCCCGGCCAGGAACTGCACCAACGCCCACATCCTGACCTTCATCTTCAGGGCGGCGGGGGAGAAGGACTCCACCGGCGGCCAGTGGTGGGAGCAGCCCCTGAAATGGGCGACGGAAAAGAGCATACTCAACAACACCGGCGTCAGCAAAGCCAATATCAACAGCGACTGCCCGAGAAAGAACGTGGTCCAGTTCCTGTACCTGCTGATGGATTAAGGGAAAGGACCGGCAGCCCAAAGCCCCGCGCGGTCTTCTGCCGGCGCGGTCTGACGGGCTGAATAGAAGGCCTCAGCGGCCATCCGTAACCAACATGTAATCTCAAAAGGCTTGAGTTCTCAAGCCTTTTGTTTTATCGTAATTATGTATGGAGATAAACAGGCGTTCCCAAAATGAACTATAAAAGGGGGTCGATCAAGATGAAATCAAAGTTTAAGCGTGCGGCTCTGCTGCTGGCCGCGGTCCTGCTCATGGGTTCGCTGTCCGGCTGCATGATGATGGGTGTTACGATCTCCGTCGGCAAGGATGGCCCAGAATCGTTCAGTTACTCGAATCTGGTGCTGGAGGAGTTCATAACGGAAAAATGCCATTCCACTCCGCAGGAATACTTCAAAGACCAGATAGCGGAGGGAAACAAGCTCATAGGCGACAATTACAAAGGGCATAAGTACTGGGGCTTTGAGACGGAGGTCGTCGGATACGGCGGATCCGACGAGGTCCTGGAGGCTTTGAATGAAACAGGTGCAATAAAAGCCGACATCGTAAAAAAAGGCCGGGAATACAGTTTAAAGCTGACCGTCACGGTCGATCCCGCCAGTATCAATGTCAGCGGCACGGATCCGTCCGAATATGAAGAGTACGAAGAATTGGCCATCTGCAGGCTGAAGCTTTCGTGCCCCTACGGCTGGTACGATCCCTCCGATCCGGACATAGAATTCGACAAGGGAAAGGTCGGCGGCAAAAATATAGTCGTTACCCTGCCCTGCAAGTCCGAGTCGTACACGTACACCATATACGGGCTTTACAGAAAGCCTGCTCCCGTCATATACGATCTTTTCTTCGACATCGATGAGCCCGAGATCGGCGCAGAGCCCGGAGAACCCCGCGATCTGACTGCCGGCGACGGAGGAGACGAGGAGTTCCCCGTTATTCCCAGCAGCGTGTACTGGCTGAGAAGCAAGTCGCCGAACACATCTTTGGACGGCTGGGAGGAGATCGCCGGCTGGTCATATGAGTACTCCGGCGAGGGATACTCTAAGCTTCCGGTATTCGAAGGTCCGGCCGCGGTGTTTGAACCGGGCTATTATTACGCTGTTCTGATGACGGTGAAGTCGGATATCTGGGACTACGAATTTACTTTCGGAGAAGGCGTGACCGCCGAGGTGAACGGCAGAAGGACCGACCAGACGGCGATCCCCCTTTATGAGGATGAGCATACGGCCAACGTATTCCACTGCTTCGGCAAGCTCGAAGAGAAAAAGCTCCTGAAGAAGATCGATATAGAGGTGGATCCTCCCGCGGTCGGCGCCGAGATAAAGGCGCCCGAGAGCATACTGGTGGATGGCGGAAAGACCGGCATAAAGATCGGCAGAAATGTATGGATGGTCTGCGCCCATGAGTCTGCGGCATGGGACATTATGGCATGGGATCCGTTGGAAAGCGGCGGGGTCTTTGAGGAAGGCAAGAGCTACGCCCTGCACATCGGCATCGATGCCCAGAGTCCCTATGTCTTCGATCCGGATCTTACCGAAGCGTATATAAACGGCGAAAAGACCAACCAGAAGGCGATGGAACTGGCGAGCGGTACCAACAGGGCAGATGTCTTCCACGACTTCGGAAAGCTTGAGAATGCGCCCGGCAAGCCGGTGAGCAAGGTCGAGATAGAGCTTGAGGCTCCCAAAGCCGGCGAGAAGCCCGCGTGCCCGAACGCTGTTTACGGCGACGGATCCGAGAACAGCGTCGTGGTCAAAAAAGACGCATGGCTCAGATGTCCTGTGGACAGCACGGATCCCGAAGACTGGACTGTGATGGGCGCGAGCGAAAGGTTCGAGACCGGAAAGTATTACGCCTACAGCGCGACGATCTTGCCGGGCAGTGGATACGCCGTCAGCGGAAAGACCAGGGCGTATATAAACGACAGTCTGACGAACCAGACCGCCATGGAGCTTTTCCAAAGCGGTGACATGACCGTATTCCACAGCTTCGGAAAGCTGGGCGGAACTGTTGAAAAGACCGAAACCCCCTTTACCGACGTTCCCAAAGGCGCCTACTATGAGGAGGCCGTCGCCTGGGCTTTCAACAACGACCCCCAGATCACCGACGGCACCAGCGATACCACCTTCAGTCCCGAAAAGACCTGCACCCGCGGCCAGGTGGTGACCTTCCTCTGGAGAGCGGCAGGCTGCCCGGAGCCCAAGACCACCGCGAACCCCTTCGGCGACGTGAAGGAGAGCGACTGGTTCTACAAGTCGGTCCTCTGGGCGATCGAAAAGGGCATCACCGACGGCACAAGCGCTACTACCTTCAGCCCGGCCGTCACCTGTAAGAACTCCCACATCCTGACCTTCATCTACAGAGCGGCGGGGGAGAAGGACTCCACCGGCGGCCAGTGGTGGGAAGAGCCTCTGAGCTGGGCAGGTGAAAGAAGCATCTTGAACAACACCGGCGTCGGCAAGGCCAATATCAGCGGCGACTGCCCGAGAAAGAACGTGGTCCAGTTCCTGTACCTTCTGATGGATTAAGGAAAGGGCAGGCAGCCAAAGCCCTGCGCGGTCTTCTGCCGGCGCGGTCCGATGAGGTGAAAGGAATGCCTCAGCGGCCATCCGTAACCAACATGTAATCTCAAAAGGCTTGAGTTCTCAGGCCTTTTGTTTTATTGTAATGATAGAAATATATGTCCGTTTATATGACTTGATATAAAAAGGGGTAAACGAGATGAAAAAGAAAACTAAATTCATTGCGGTCCTGCTGGCCCTTGTTATGGCCGCCGGACTGCTCTCGGGCTGCGCCGCCCAGACCATGGAGGTCAGCTTCCAGGACGACGGCACGGTCCAGTATTCCCAGGCAAGGTACATTTCCGAGACCTACCTGACCGAGGATCAGCAGACCACTCCTCAGGAGTATTTCAAGCCTCAGACCGAGTCCGGCCGCACTCCCGACTGGGTCGAGATCAACGGTGAGAAGTACTGGGGCATCGCCCCCGAGGTGACCCACTTCGAGTCCTACGACGACCTGCAGAAGACCATCGACAAGACCGAAGGGGTCTCCCTGACCATCAGGACCGACGGCGGCAGACAGTACGCCTCCTTCGAATTTGAGATCCCGTCCAAGGCCCAGGCCGTAAGGGAGTACGGCAGCGGGTCCGCAGCGGACGAGGGGCTGGCGGAGCTGGGCGTCCTTAGGGTGGAGCTGCGCTTTCCCGGCGGAATCCGCTCGGTGGACAACGTGGAAGAGCGCCACTACGCCGTGACCGGCACCGGCAGCCAGTCCATCAGAGCAGACCTGTTCGCCGCTGACAGCCCGTATACCGCGGTCATCTCCGGCTGGCTCGAGGGGACGTCCCAGTCCGAGATCGAACACGTCGCCCTCACCGTCGGCGAGATCATCGGCGGAGTCAGCACCCCCCAGACCGTAAAGGTCACCGCTGACGACGGCATCGGAGGCCTCAAGACCGAAGAAGCAACCGTCAAATGGTTCATGAAGAACGCCGCGGGCACCTGGGACAGGATGGGCGACACCGACGTGTTCCAGACCGGCGAGTCCTATTCCATCGACTATTTCGTCTTCACCCGCAGCGGATATACCATCAGTCAGGCCGTCACCGGCACCTGCAACGGCATCCCCTCCATCACCGAGTACGGCCCCGTCAGAAACTCCGACAACTGCATCTACATCAGCGGCGCCTTCGGCCCCCTGGAGGGCGAGGTGACCGAAAAGACCATGATCGAGAAGGTCTTCTTCACCATCAACGAGCCTGAAGCGGGCAAGACCGCCAAGGACATGACCTGGTCGGTGACCACCGTCCCCGAAGGGGCCCTGGACATGAGCAGGTCCACCGTCATCTGGTACAAGTGCGGCTCCAAGAATCGCAATTCAAACAAGTGGACCGAGGTCAAGGAGGGCGAGGCCTTCGCGGTCGGGACCTTCTATTCCCCGGACGTCTTCCTCTATCCCGCCAACGGCTACGGCTTCAGCCCCCTGACCGAGGGCTACATCAACGGCATGGAGCCTGAGACCTACTTCGGAAAGTTCTTCAGGTCCGACAAGGAGGTCTATCTGGCCCACATGTTCGACGCCGTGGGAGGCATCCCCTTCACCGACGTCACCGGTACCGACTACTTCAGGAGCGCGGTGTACTGGGCCTACAACTCCTGCCCCCAGATCACCGACGGTACCTCCAAGACCACCTTCAGCCCCATGAGGACCTGCACCCGCGGCCAGGTGGTGACATTCCTGTGGAGATCCATGGGAGAGCCCGAGCCCGTGACCACCACCAATCCCTTCACCGACGTGAAGACCACGGATTACTACTACAAGCCTGTCCTCTGGGCGGTCGAGAACGGCATCACCGACGGCACCTCGCCGACAGCCTTCAGCCCCAACGTCACCTGCAGGAACAACCACATCCTGACCTTCATCTGGAGGGCGGCTGGAAGACCCGGCGACACCGGAGCGGAAAAGACCAGCGAATGGTACAAGGACGCCCTCGACTGGGCCAGGTCCAGCGGCTTCCTCAACGGCACCTACAGCGGCGATTTCAACATCAACGGAGACTGCCCCAGGGCAAATGTAGTGGAGTACCTCTACAGGCAGAACAAGATGTAGCGGTCAGAAGGCAAAAGCCCCAAGACCCACGAATTTCAAGCCGCGAGGCCGAAAACGCCCCGCGGCTTTTTCACCAAAAAAGCGCAAAAACACTTGCATTCGCATGCGCCCTGTGCTATTATCATTAGGCTTGCGAAAAAGCATTTATTCAGAAGGAGGACATAGCTATGAAAGAAGGCATCCATCCCCAGTATAAAGACTGCAAGGTGACCTGTGCCTGCGGAAATACATTTATGACCAAGTCCCTGAAGGACGAGATCCGTCTTGATGTCTGCTCACAGTGCCATCCTTTCTTTACTGGTCAGCAGAAGTTCGTCAATCGCGGCGGCCGTGTTGAGAAGTTCAAGCAGAAGTATAAGCTCGACTAAGCAAAACCAACCATTGATGACCACCCGGCTTGATAAAAGCCGGGTTTTTGCCGTATAATGAAAAGATAAACAAGAACCCGAGGGTCAGCTGGATGCAGGCTGTTCTCTGCGCTGCCGCGGCCCCGGGCGAAACCTTCCGAAAGGTCTATGATATGAGCGAAACCAAGATGCGGCTGGTGGGAGGCCCTCCGAAGAGGCTGCCCATGAGCTGCTACGAGATAAGAAAGGCAGAAGCCAGCGACACCCGCCTCATGGGCGTGGTGGGCCTTCACCTGTACTGGGTCCTGAAGCCCGACACTCCCGAAGAGGCGGCGCTTGCCGGCGACTTCATCGAGCCGGTCAGGGACGTCCATCAGGTGTACTGCTTTGAGCTGGAGGACGGCGGTCTTGACCGGGTCAGCGAGCTTGAGGGAAACGACACCGTAAAGCTCGGCAAGATGAAAAACGGGGTCTTCGGAGGCCTGGGCGGCAGTCTCAAGAGGCTCTCCTCCCGGGAGGCTCTCTGGCTCATATTCCACTGGGCTGGGGACGAGGCCATGAGCTGGCAGAAGATGACCAAAGGCGTCCGGGAGGTCTTCGACATGGCGAAGGAGCAGCAGGAGGCTTCTCCCATGACCAGGGCCGAGATCGACGACCTGGATAAAAGGCTCTGCGTACCCATCGAGACCGACTACGGCATGGTGAATTATTTCATCATGCGCAGCGTCACCTGGGACAGGGAGGGGGCGGAGCTTCTGATATCGCCCTTCGCCGACCGCGACGAGATCGAGGATCTCAGGCTCCCCAGGAAGGCCAGTCTGATCCGCAACCGGTCCGACAGGCCCGAAGACGGCGGCCCCCACAAGTATCTCTGCGAAAGCTTCCTCGATACCGAGGCGGGCTCGTTTATTATGATCAGTGAGATGGTAGTGGGGGCTGAGGGCATCATCGGCGCGAAGAAGAAGCAGGTCTTCAAGGTCAGCCAGTGGGAGACCTACCGCAAGCTCCTCAGGTCCGAGTTCGTGACCCACTATACCCTGGCTCCCGAGTTCCTGGAGGAGTTCGACGAGAAGCTCAGCCGGGCGATCCCCAGGGCCAGCTGCAAGTCCTACGACAACGGGGTCCTCTACATGGACTATTTCACCGACAACAGGCACGCCGAGAACCGGATCTTCAACATCGGAGACGATCTCAAGGCCAGCTATTTCCTGACCCCTGCGGGGGACCTGCTGGCGGCGTCCTTCAGTTCCACGGGCATCATGGCGGCGGAGACTATGGTGCGGATCTCAGGTCTGGCGGACTACCTGACCCCCGCGGGCCGCTACAGCTTCACCAGCCCGGTCCTGGGCCAGTTCGTCGAGAGCGGCTACGACGATTTTGATGAATTTCTCCATCTGATCACCTAATCCCGGGGAGGCGCCATGAGCTTCGTAAGTTTTGAGAACGTCAGCAAGGTATACGGCAGCGGTCTTGCCCAGATCAAGGCGGTGGACGGCATCAGCTTTGCCATCGAGAAGGGGGAGTTCTGCGTCATCGTCGGCCCTTCCGGCGCCGGAAAGACCACGGTCCTCAACATGCTGGGCGGCATGGACAGCTGCAGCAGCGGGCTCATCACCGTGGACGGCACGGCGGTCAGCGGCATGAACAGAAAGCAGCTGACTTCGTACCGCAGGACCGACATAGGCTTCGTATTCCAGTTTTACAATCTGGTGGGGAATCTCACCGCCCTTGAGAACGTGGAGCTGGCCGCCCAGATCTGCAGGGATCCTCTGGACGCGGAGACGGTGCTGCGGGAGGTGGGCCTGGGGGACAGGCTGTCCAATTTCCCGGCCCAGCTTTCGGGGGGAGAGCAGCAGAGGGTCGCCATCGCCAGGGCCCTGGCCAAGAATCCCAAGCTCCTGCTGTGCGATGAGCCCACGGGCGCCTTGGACTACGTCACCGGAAAGCAGATCTTGAAGCTTCTGCAGGACACGTGCAGGCAGAAGGGGGTCACGGTGGTGGTGATCACCCACAACAGCGCCATCGCTCCCATGGCGGACCGGGTCATCAGGATCAAGAACGGAAAGACCGAAGAGATGCGCCTCAATCCCGCCCCGCTTCCGGTGGAAGAGATCGAATGGTAAGGAGGATGCAGGCTGAGCCGGGGCCCGAGCGTTCGGATGAAGCGTCCGGAGATGATGAATGCAGGCTGATCTGTCGTTCAAAGCTCATAAAAGCTGCTGGTTTGAAACAGGAATGACACCGCAGGCCGGAATGAAGGAAAAGTGTCATAAAAGTAGCTGTAACTTGTGACATCGATAATAGAAAATACGAT
>Ga0208297_1000270_pt1 | contig 127331 bp, 118 predicted proteins | sample LMS_cellobiose_e_FD_187367 | JGI IMG/M metagenome (GOLD analysis project Ga0208297, IMG submission 187367) | Rumen-fistulated moose microbial communities from Alaska, USA - LMS_cellobiose_enrichment (SPAdes) (version 2) | ecosystem: Host-associated > Mammals > Digestive system > Stomach >...
CAAAATCTCACTTGAGAGTGAATCTAGCTTCACTCAAATTATTAACGTTGCGATGTTTCCATCGCGCCCGTTTCTCGGTGCGTTCGCTTAGCTTTGCATTGTTTAATTTACAAGGTGCAGGCTGCTCCGCGGGGGTCGCCCCTCACGCGAGAGCTTGCCTAATATAGCATGCCGGTTTCGGTTTGTCAACAGCTTTTTTCAAGTTTTTTGAAGGTTTTTTCTTGTACTTTTTTCCCTTGTGTATATAATGAGAAGGAAACCACAACATTTGGTATAATGCAGCTTCTGGAGGGCAAAAAACATGCCGGATACACACAGTCTGGAAAACCTGCACGGGTACTATCTCGTGCGCACGGGGGCCATCAATCGGAAAATCGGGCACAGCGATTTCACGCCGGAGATCGACCGGCTCTGCCGGGACATCTGCCTGGGCCTCTGGCAGGGCCAAAGCCTGACGGAGGACCACCTGAAGGCCTATAACGCCCTGTACGGCAAGGGGCGGCCCGTGCCCAGCACCCTCTACTGGGAGCTGGTCTCCGCCTGCGGGGATTACCCCGGGATTACGGTGCCGGATTTCTACCGGGTGCTGGTGCTGACCCGGAAGGACGCTGCCGAGGAGCTGCTGCGCTTTCTCCGGGAGCTGATGCGCCGCCTCTGCGACCCGGACCTCTCCGTCCCCTCGGAGACGGAATTCATGAAGGAGACCTCCCAGCTCTTTTCCGCCGTGCTGGAATCCGACGATCCCCTGGGCTTCGGCGCCCTGAACCGCCCGAAGAAGCCCGGCGCAAGCGCCGCGGCAGCGGCAAAGGCGGAGGAGAAGAAGGACGAGCCGCCGGAGGCGGAGGAAGCGCCCCCGGAGAAGCTGGAGGACCTTCTTGCGGAGCTGGACGCCCTGGTGGGCATGGACCAGATCAAGAAGGACGTGCGCAGCCTCATCAACCTCATCAAGGTGCGCAAGCTGCGTCAGGCCGAGGAGCTGAAGGTGCCGGAGCTGAGCCTGCACATGGTCTTTACCGGCAACCCCGGCACGGGCAAGACCACGGTAGCGCGGCTGCTGGCCCGGCTGTACCGGGCCATCGGCGTGCTGGAGACGGGAAAGCTGCTGGAGGTGGACCGGGCCGGCCTGGTGGCGGGCTATGTGGGACAGACCGCCCTGAAAACCATGGAGGCGGTGAAAAAGGCCCAGGGGGGCATCCTCTTTGTGGACGAGGCCTACTCCCTGGTGCCCGACGGCAGCGGCAATGACTTCGGCCAGGAGGCCATCAGCACCATCCTCAAGGCCATGGAGGACATGCGGGAAAGCCTGGTGGTCATCGTGGCGGGCTACCCGGAGCCCATGGAGCGCTTCATCTCCTCCAATCCCGGCCTGGAATCCCGCTTTGGGAAATACTTCCACTTTGAGGACTACACCGGCTCGGAGCTGATGGACATTTTCCGGCTCCAGTGCCGCAAGAACCAGTATGAGCCGGATGCGGAGGCGGAGGAATTCTGCATCGGCATGTTTGATGAGCTCTACGAAAACCGGGACGAAAACTTCGGCAACGCGAGAGACGTGCGCAACATCTTCGAGCGGGCGGTGGCCAACCAGGCCGACCGCCTGGCCGCCATGGAGTCCCCCACAAAGGAGGACCTGATGAAGCTCACCAAGGCGGACATTATCGGCCCGGCGGAGGACGCGGAGAAACCGGAGACCTGACGACTATACAATATAATAGAAAAAGCGCGCTGCGGTTTTGAGCAAAGCCGCAGCGCGCTGTGTTGTTTTTCGCCTTTCTCAGCGGGGAAGCTGGAGATAGAGCTCGTCGCTCTCCGTGGGGGCGGTGATGGTGTCCGCATCGGCGTAGGTGAGGAGCTTTTCGCCGCCGACCGTCCGCCGGGTCACCTTGTAGCGGGGCTTTTTGGAGGGATACCAGGGGATGAAGCAGAGGGGCTTTCCCGCCCGCAGGACCCGGATCTCCCCCCGCCAGGTGCCGGCGGGAAGGGCGAAGATGCCGGGCTTATTAAAGCGCACCGGCTCCAGATGCTCCGGGTCATCCCCCAGGAGGACCTCCACCTCCGCGTCGAAGCTGTTCCAGGGGTCCACCGCGTCGGCGCCGGAGAACCAGAGGTATTCGGAATTCCTTCCGTTGGACACCGCCTCGTCCCCCAGGGTGCAGGGGCCGTCAATGATGTTGATGCTGAACTGCCGGTCCAGCCCGGGCAGCTCCTCCCCGCCCCGGCAGGCGATGCGGGGGCTGCGCACCTTCGCCCCCAGGCTGTGGGGCCGGGGAAGCAGCTCATGGATGCAGTCGGCATATTTTGCCGTCCTGGCGGCGTTGTCAAAGAAGGGCTGCACATATTCCCGCACGTGGGCCTCGGTCTGGGTGAAGCAGGCCCCGCACCAGGTGCATTGCTTCGCCGGGTCCTTCACGCATTGGCGGGTCCAGTTGTCCTTCTCATAGGTGATCTTCCCCGGTTCCTTCTCATCGGGGTAGACCCGCCCGGTGGACTGGCCGGCATACCACATGATGGTGTTGATGCCCCGATGGACGGTCTTGTAGTAAAGGGGGCAGTGCCAGACCCCCGCGGGCACCCGCACCAGGGTGGGCTTTGTGATGCGGTAGGCCTCCATAGCGGTGGGGGAATCACCCAGGAACATGACCACCTCAAATTCGGAGTGGAACACGTCCGTCAAATCCGGCCCGGTGAGGATGAAGAAGTTGTCCGCCCCGTCGTGGATGTGGGGGATGTCCATGTACCCCTCCTTCGTGGCCACGAGGAAACCGGCATTGAAATCCTCGCCGGGGATGTCGCCCCCGAAATAGTCCATGCGGGGGCTGGTGTAGCCCTCCCAGTCCTTCTTCGCGTCCGTGGCGATAAAGGGATGGAAGAGCACCGTCAGCTTAGCCATGGTCCTTACCTCCTGCACAGTATTTTAATTGATGACAAAGCCTCCGTTGAGGCCGATGACCTGCCCGGTCATAAAGCGGGCCTTGTCCGACGCGAGATAGGCGGCGAGGGCCGCCACGTCCTCCGGCTCCCCCAGCATCTCCAGGGGGGTCTCCTGCCGCAGGTTCTCCAAATCCTCGGGAGAGAAGTCCTTCAGCATGGGGGTGAGCACCACCCCGGGGGCGATGCAGTTAACCCGGATGCCGGAGGGGGCCAGCTCCTTGGCCAGCGCCTTGGTGAGGCCGATGAGCCCCGCCTTGGAGGCGCTGTAAGCCGCCTCGCAGGAGGCACCGACCTGCCCCCACATGGAGGAGACGATGACGATGCTGCCCCGCTTGCGCCGCACCATGCCCGGCACGGCGGCCCGACAGCAGTTGAAGGCCCCGTCCAGGTTCACCGCCATGAGGTCGCGCCAGTCGGCATAGCTGAGATCGGTGATGAGACCGTAGTGGGCGATGCCCGCGTTGTTCACAAAGACCTCCACCTCCCCGGCGGCGGCGAACATGGCCTCCGCCTCCTCCGGTCTGGACACGTCGGCATAGAGGGCAAAGCCCCCCAGCTCCGCTGCCAGGGCCTCCGCCCGCTCTTTGGAGCGATAATAGCCCACGGCCACGGTGTAGCCCCCGGCGGCGAGGCTGCGGCAGATGGCGGTGCCGATGCCTCCGGCGCCCCCGGTGACCAGCGCGACGTTTTTCACGGTCATCCCCCCTCTGTGTCATCATAATAACACAGTGGAAGGCCGGTGGAAAGCGGAATTTCCTTGCGCGGGGAGATAAAGAATGATAGGATGCATTTATCCCATCATGAGGTGAATGTTTATGGACGACTGGCACGGCAAACACTATGCCTTTTTTCAGAACCGGGAGTGCGAATGCTTCCCCTGCCATGAGGTGGCGCACCCGGAGGACTTCAACTGCCTGTTCTGCTACTGCCCCCTCTACGCCCTGGGGGAGAAGTGCAGGGGCAATTTCCGCTATACGGAAAGCGGCGTGAAGGACTGCTCCGCCTGCGCCTTCCCCCACATGCGGGAGAGCTACGGCGTCATCACGGAGCGGTTCCGGGAGCTGGTGGACCTGGCGGCCCGGAAGGACGGGCAATGATCGCCCCGCCCCCGGAGGTGGGGGCCATTCTGGAGAGCCTGCGGAGCGGGGGCCACGAAGCCTACCCCGTGGGGGGCTGCGTGCGGGATATCCTGCTGGGCCTCACCCCCGGGGACTGGGACATCACCTCCTCCGCGACCCCGGAGGAGGTAATCCGCCTGTTTGGGGCGGAGAATACCCTTCCCACGGGCATCCGCCACGGCACCGTCACCGTGCGCCGGGGCGGTGTGAGCTGCGAGGTCACCGCCTTCCGCACCGAGGGGGACTACTCCGACCACCGGCGGCCGGACAGTGTGACCTTCGTCTCCTCCCTCCGGGAGGACCTGGGGCGGCGGGATTTCACCGTGAACGCCATGGCCCTTGGGGAAAATGGGGAGATCATCGACCTCTTTGGCGGGCAGGAGGACCTTCAGCGGGGGCTCATCCGCTGCGTGGGGGACCCGGAGGCCCGCTTCCGGGAGGACGCCCTGCGCATCCTGCGGGCCCTGCGCTTTGCCGCCCGGCTGGGCTTTGCCATCGAAGCGGGGACCGCCGGGGCCATCCTCCGCTGCCGGGACCTGCTCCCCGCCCTCAGCGCGGAGCGGGTCTGGGCGGAGCTGAAGGGCATCCTCCCCGCCCCCGGTGCCGATGCCGTTTTGCGGGAGTTTGCTCCGGTGTTCCGGGCAGTCCTGCCGGAGCTTACGGAAGCGGACTTCGCCGGAGCGGAGATTTCCCCGCTGCCCCCGGATTTTGGGCTGCGCTTTGCCTTCCTCTTTCGAAACGCACCGGCGGAGGCCCTGGACGCCGCTCTCGCCCGTCTGCGCTGCGAGAACGGAAGCAGAAAGCGCATCCTCGCCCTGCACTGGGGTTTCCATGCCCCACTGCCGGAGAAGCGGGAGGAGCTGCTGCCCTGGGTGCAAAGTCTGGGCTGGGAGGACGCGGCGGCGGTGCTTCGCCTCCGGGGTGCCGGGGCTGCCCTTGCCCTCTTGGAGGAGGCGGCGGAAAGCCGGCTGCCTACGGATGTGGGGGGGCTCGCCCTGAAGGGCGGGGACCTGCTGGCCCTGGGGATGAAGCCGGGGCGGGACGTGGGGGAAACGCTGGAAATGCTGCTGGGCCTCGTGTGGGCCGGGGCGGCGGAGAATTCCCCCGAAGGCCTGCTGCCCCCGGCGGAGAAGCGGCTGCGGTGCCTCATCGACTCCTGCGGCGCGGTGGTCTTTCGGGAGGGGACGGCGGGGCCGGAGGCGCTGATGATCCTCCATCGGAAGGGCTGGGGCTTTCCCAAGGGGCACCTCCAGCCCGGAGAGACGGAGGGGGCCTGCGCCGGGCGCGAGGTGGCGGAGGAGACCGGCATCACCGCGGTCATCGACACCGGCTTCCGGCAGGAGACCCCCTCCCAGCGGGAGGGGGACCGACGGAAGGTCGTCTTCTTCCTGGGCCGCTATGCCGCCGGGGAGGCCCGCCCCCAGGAGGGGGAGACCCGGGCGGTGCGCTGGTTCCCGGCCTCGGAGGCGGCGTGGGAGGTCTATTATCCCGGCGACCGGGCCATCTATGAGGCGGCCTGGGAATACTACAAGACGAACAGATAGAAAAATCCCCGGCGCTGCCGCGCCGGGGATGGGAAAAACGGGGAAAAACTTACTTTGTCACCAGGGCCAGGGTATCCCGGGCGATGACCAATTCCTCGTTGGTGGGGATCATGAGGACCTTCACCTTCGCCCCGTCGGGGCTGAGCTCGGCGACCTGGCCACGGACGTTGTTCTTCCTGGGGTCGATTTCCACGCCCATGAACTCCAGGCCCTCCACCATGCGAAGGCGGACATCCCCGTCGTTCTCGCCCACGCCGGCGGTGAAGACCACACAGTCCACCCCGCCCATGGCGGCGGCATAGGAAGCGATGAGCTTGCGGCCCTGGTAGACGAAGACGCCCCGGGCCATGGCACAGCGGTCGTTGCCCTCTTCCATGCCCTTTTCCAAATCCCGGAAGTCGCTGGAGACGCCGGAGAGGCCCAGCATGCCGGATTTCTTGTTGAGGACATTCGTCATCTCATGGATGTCCATGCCGGTCTTGTCCATGACATATTCCAGGATGGCGGGGTCGATGGAGCCGGAGCGGGTGCCCATGGGGATGCCCTCCAGCGGGGTGATGCCCATGCTGGTGTCCACGCACTTGCCGCCCTTCACCGCCGCGAAGGAGGAGCCGTTGCCCAGGTGGCAGGTGACCACCCTGAACTCCGGGTCGCCCTCCCGCCCGCAGATGCGGGCCGCCTCGGCGGAGACATAGCGGTGGCTGCTGCCGTGGAAGCCGTAGCGGCGCACCATGTACTTGGTGTAATATTCATAGGGCAGCGCATACATATAGGCGCGGCGGGGCATGGTCTGATGGAAGGCGGTGTCGAAAACCGCCACCTGGGGCACCCCGGGCATGGCCTGCTCGCAGGCCTCGATGCCGGAGAGGTTGGCGGGATTGTGGAGCGGGCCCAGGGGGATGACCTCCCGGATGCCGGCCTTCACAGCCTCGTCCACCACCGTGGAGGCGGTGAACTTTTCGCCGCCGTGGAGGACGCGGTGGCCCACGGCCCCGATCTCATCCATGTGCTTCACCACGCCGATCTCCGGGTCGGTGAGGGCCTGGAACACCAGGCGGATGGCATCCCCATGGTTCTTCATGTCCTGCTTGTATTCCTTCTTGCGCCCGTCGGCGTGCTTGTGGGTCATAAAGGAATCGGCGATGCCGATGCGCTCGCAGCTGCCCTTGCAGAGGACGGATTCATCCTCCATGTCAAAAACCTGATACTTGAGGGAAGAGCTGCCGGCGTTGATAACAAGGATTTTCATTATAATGATGCTCCCTTTCTTCTGTTCATGTTCTTTTATCTTATACCCCCCGGCAAAAATTCTCAACTCTTTTCGGAGAAGTTTATGAAAAATATCGGCGTCATCGCGGAATACAACCCCTTTCACCGGGGCCATGAAGCACAGCTGAAAGCCCTGCGGGCACGCTTCGGGCCGGACTGCGCCCTGGTGGTCGCCCTGGGGGGCTGCTTCACCCAGCGGGGGGAGGCGGCGCTTTTTTCCAAATATGCCCGGGCCGAGGCGGCGGTGCGCTGCGGGGCGGATTTGGTGCTGGAGCTGCCCCTCCCCTGGGCCGCCAGCTCCGCCGAGGGCTTCTCCCGCGGGGGCGTGGGGGTTCTGAACGGGCTTGGGAACGTGGAAGTTCTCGCCTTTGGGAGCGAGTGCGCCGATATCCGGCGGCTGGAAAAAATCGCCGCCCTCACGGAGGCGGCGGACTTTGACGCTCTCTTGCGGGAGCAGCTGGGCACGGGGGTGGGCTACGCCGAAGCGCGGCAGCGGGCGCTGGAAGCTCTCGCGGGGGAGCCCCTGCCGGAGCTGCGGGCCCGCAACGACATCCTCGCCGTGGAATACCTGCGGGCCCTCCGCACCCAGGGCAGCGGCATGGAGCCCCTCCCACTCCCCCGCTTTGGGGAATATCCCCCGGCCTCGGAGCTGAGGCGGAGGGGGGATTTTTACGGCGCTCTCCCGGAAGCGGCGGCGGCGGTCTTTCGCCGGGAGGAGGAAGCCGGGCGGCGGGTGGAGCCCGGGGCCCTGGACGCCCCCATTCTCGCCGCCCTGCGGCGCATGACGGATGATGAGCTTGCCGCCCTCCCCGGCGCCAGCGAGGGGCTGGAACGGCGGCTGAAAAGGGCCGCCCTCGCCGCCGGGACGGTGGAGGAGCTGGTCTCCCTCGCCGCCACGAAGCGCTACCCCGCCGCCCGGCTGCGGCGCATGGCCCTGGCGGCCTTTCTCGGCCTCCCGGCGGGACTGGAAAAGACGCTGCCCCCCTATCTCCGGGTGCTGGGGCTGAATGAAAGGGGGGCGGCGGTGCTGCACGCTGCTTCGCCCCGCCTCCCCGTCATCACCAAGCCCGCCGACGGAAAAGGAGAGATTTTTGAGCTGGAGGCCCGGGCCTGCGGCCTCTATACCCTGGCCTTCCCGGAGCCGGGGCAGCGCCGGGGGGATTTGGACTACACCGCCACACCCTTTGTGATGAAATGAGGGGGAAACATACCTGTAAGCGCCGGTTGATTGTTTTCGCGGTTTCGTTTATACTACAGGTGAAAGAGGTGATCGGATGCTCCCCTACACAATTGAAGAGATAAAAGCGCGGGTCGCGCCCATCGCAGCAAAATACTCCCTGGCTGCGGTCTACCTCTTCGGCTCTTACGCCAGGGGGGACGCCTCGGCAGACAGCGACGTTGATTTGCTGGTGGACCTCAGCGGCTCCGGCGTCCGGGGCCTCGGGCTGGGTCGGCTTTACAACGAGCTGGAGGATGCTTTGGGCGTCCGCATCGACCTTGTTACGCTGGACAGCCTGGAGCAGCAGACGACATTCCGAAGTGATGCACTTTTCCGGGAGAATGTCAAGCGGGAGAGGAGAATGATCTATGCTGTCGCCTGACAATCAGCGTTTGCTGCGAATATGGGACTACTGCAATTCCATCGACGGAACGGTGAAGCGTTTTGGAGCAAGCTGGGAGCTTTTTTCCACCGACACCGACTATCAGCACCATCGCCTTCAGCATCCTTCAAATCGGCGAGCTGGCGGGCAAGCTCTCCGATGAGCTGCGCGCCGAAACCTCCGGGGAGATTGACTGGGCGGCCATCCGGGGCCTTCGCAACATTGTAGCCCACGCCTATGGCAGCGTGCGGCTTCGCGCCCTTTGGGACATTGTTACCGAAGATATCCCGGCGTTGAAGGCTTTTTGCGAACACCGTCTGCCGGAGGGCATCTAGCCCCTTTGTGCTGAAATGAGCATAACACGGATTTGCCGGAGGGCTGCGCGGGCAGCCCTCCGGCGATTTTTCTATTCCTCACAAGCGGCCTTCACCCGCTCCAGAAGCGCTTGAAACTCCGGCTCCTCCCGGAGGGAATCAAAATCCGGGTGCGCCAGGGCCTCCAGAATCCACCGCCGCCGCTCCGCGGCGCTCCCCGGCTCCAGCACAGGAAGGAGGAAATGGGAGCGTTCCGATGCGCTGCGCTTCTCCCCGGCGGCGCAGGCAATCAGCGCCCCCAGCTCCGTAAGTGCGGCGGCACAGTCGCCGGAACCGCAAAGCCCCGCCGCCCGTTGGCGGTAAAGATTCATTTGATACCAAACAAGCTGGGGATCAGGCCCCGCCCCGGCCAGGATGGCCCCGGCCATGTCCAGGGCGGCGTGGCTTCCCTCCGTAAGCAGAAGATTCAGCAGCTCGAAGACACTCCGGGTGATGACCTGCCGCTGGGCCTCTGTCCGCTTCTCTCCCTGAAGGAGGATGAGGCGCAGCTTTTCCCGATGGGGCATCCCCTCCGCCAGGGCCTCCGCCTCCCGCCGCCGGTTCAGCGCCAGCAGCACCTGGACCAGCATCGTCCCCGCCTCCTCAAAGGCCGGGAAGTCCCGCAGGAGAGCGGAGAAATGCTTCTCGGAGGAATGAAGGAGCCGGAGCCGCTCCGGAGTATCCTCCGTCAGCGCCGCGACCTGGTATTCCCCGTTTGCCTGCCGGAAGCGCCATTCCCGGTCCCCGGGCAGGGCGGCCAGCGCCTCCTCCGCCGCTTGCAGGGCTTTGGCGTGCTCCCCCTTCCGAAAGGCCGCTTCCCAGCGCGTTTCCCAGCTCTGATGCCGCTCCGCCGGACCCTCCAGCAGCTCATCCGCGCTGACCCCCAGCAGCCGGGCCAGGGGCAGGAGCACCGAGAGCTCCGGGTTGTTCCGCCCGTGCTCCCACTTGCTCACCGACTGGGGCGATACCCCCAGCCGCTCCGCCACTTCCTCCTGGGAAAGCCCCTTTCCCGTCCGCAGGGCCTTGATTCTTTCGCCGAAAGCCATCGATTCCACGGTTGTTTCCTCCCTCTGTTTTTGTTCCGATTCTACAAGAGGGAGCGCCGGGGCGTCAATTGTCAGTTGTTCACGGCCCCTCAACCGGAGGTTGCGGGTTTATGCTTCCCTCCTCCGCCTCGACCCGCTCCAGAAGCGCTTGAAACTCCGGCTCCTCCCGGAGGGAATCAAAATCCGGGTGCGCCAGGTCCCGGCGGAGCAGGGCGAGGCGGAAGCGGCGCTCCCGGGGGGAGGGGCTGCGCCAGGCCATATCCCTGGGGCTGAAAAAGCGGCCCCGGCCCTCCCTGGGCGGGCCGGAAACGCCGTCCTCCACCATGCGCCGGAGCCATTCCAGGGCCTCCGCCCGCCGCCCCAGAAGCAGCAGCGCCCTCGCCCCCTGCTGCTCCAGGGAGCCGTCGTCCCGCCGGGGAGAGGGGGGCTCCGCCATCGCCCCGCCCAGGAGCCCGACGAGGGCGATGCCGAAACTCGCGGCATCGAAGGCGTCCTCCGCCCGGCCCAGGCTGAGGGCGTTCTCCGCGCAGCGGGCGGTGATGTCCAGCAGCAGCCCGGAGACCAGGGAGCCGGAGGTGGCCAGGGCGCCGGCCTCCGCCTCCCGCTGGCCCAGGCCCCGGTAGACCGACGCAAAGAGCAGGGGGTTGGCATAGCCGAAATAGGGGGGCGCCTTCCCCGCCAGCTCCACGGCCTTCTTTTCATTCCCCGCCATGCCGTAAAGCTCAATCATCAGCATAACGAAGGAATAGCGGTAATGGTCTGCGGCCTTTTCCATCATCTTCATGTGCTTTTCCCCGAAGCGAAGGATCTCCGGAAGCACCTCGGCGGCGTGGCCGGGGTGGTAGGTGAGGGCGTCGGGACAGCAGAGCTTGAAGCCCGCATAGACGTAGTTCCACACGCATTTATCCAGGCCGTCCACATCGCCGATCTTCCGGCGCATCTCCTGCCAGGTCTCCCAGGCCTTCTCCGGGTCCGTGCCCATGTGGTCAAATTCCGGGAAAAGCGGGTCCCGCTCCTCCATGCCGAAGAGGGCGTCGGTGCTGATATCGAAGGCCCGGGCAATCAGGGGCACCTGGGAGATGTCCGGCAGGCTCTGCCCCGTCTCCCACTTGCTCACCGCCTGGGCGGAAACGCCGATGCGCCCCGCCAGCTCCTCCTGGGTCCAGCCCTTTTCCGTGCGGAAGCGGCGGATGACGCCGCCCATGCTCTCTTTATTGTCCATTTCCCGAACCGCCTTTCCTTTGGATGGTTCCAGCCTAGCACAGACCCCCGCCCCGGGGCAAGCAACGGGGTCGGCAGTTGGATTCAACCGCCGGTTGAGTCTCTTTGTGCAAAAACCGCCGACGGCAGGAAAACCGTCGGCGGTATCGTTACTCTTTCTTCTTTCCTCTGTGGATGCTCTCGGAGGCGTCCACATCGATGAAGCCCTCCCCCGCCACCTCGGCGGCGTGGGCCATGAACACGAAAGCGCCGGGGTCGATGGACTTTACAAGGGCCTTGACCTTGTAGCCCTGGGCGGGCTTCACCACGGTCATGAGCACCTGCCGCTCGGTTTTCGCGTACATGCCCTGCCCCTGAAGGGCGGTGACGCCCCGCTGAAGCTCCTCCATCACGGCCCGGGCGATGGGCTCCGCCGGGCCGGAGGGGATGATATAGTAGACGCTGGCCCGGTTCATGCCGGCGATGAGCTTGTCGCTGACAAAGGAGCTGACCAGGATGCCGATGGCCCCGTAAATGCCGATTTCCAAATCCCAGTTCACCAGCATGGACACCAGGAGCACCGTGCCGTCGCAGATGAGGAACATGGTGCCCAGGGAGAGATCCCGGTGGCGGGTAAGGAGCAGGCGGGCGAGGATGTCCGTGCCGCCGGAATTGGTCTCCGCCTCCAGGAAGCAGATGGCGGCGAGGCCGTTCAGTGCGCCGCCGCAGAGGGCCGCCAGCAGGGGGTTCGCCGTGGCGGCGGGGAGAAAGAGGGCGGACACGTCCACCAGCACGGTGTAGATGGCGGAGCTTAAGAGCCCCAGGAGCATGAAGCTCCAGCCCTTGGCATAGACCGACCAGATGAACAGCGGGATGGAGAGCACCAGGACGAAGATGCCCGTGGGCACATGAATCCAGGGGTAGAGGGCGATGGCGAGGCCGCCGAAGCCCCCCGCCGCAATCTGGTTCGGCTGCAAAAAAAGGTTGATGGCCAGGGCATAGGCCATATTCCCCAGAATGATGAACGCCAGCTTTTTCGGCAGCTTTTTCAGCGTGAAGCCCTCCACGGCCGCTCCTCCCTTCTGTTCTTTCGTTTTCGCGGGACACTCTATCACAAGCGCGTTGAAAAGTGAAGTGGAAAATGCTATACTTCTTTTACAAGAGCGATTCAGGCCGGGCCGCGCCCGGAGAAAGGATGAAGCCCCATGCTGAAATATCCGCACCTTTTCGAGCCCATTGAGCTGGCCGGGACCATCTTCCGCAACCGCATCTTCGCCGCGCCCACCGGCTGGATGGACGAATACCGGGACGGGAGCCTCCCCCCCGAGGCCGCCGCCTACTATGCCCGCAAGGCCAAGGGCGGGGCCGCCGCCGTGACCCTGGGGGAATGCGCGGTGGACACCACCTATTCCGATGTTTCCGTGGCCCGCATCAAGCTGGATGACCCCCACCACGCCAACGGCCTGACCCGCTGCGCCGACGACATCCGCCGCTACGGGGGCGTGCCCTCCGTGGAGCTGCAGCACTCCGGCATGTATGCCAACCGGGATCTGGGCATCCGGGGCGAAGCGAGCCGGGGCCTCGCCTACGGGCCGATTGCCTGTGAGCTGGACGGGCGCGTCATCCTGCAGATGGACGAGGACTTCATCCAGCGCACCATCCGCAAATACGCCGAGGCCGCCGCCTTCGCGAAAAGCTGCGGCTTCGGAATGGTGACGGTGCACGCCGGGCACGGCTGGCTTCTGAGCCAGTTCCTCTCCCCCACGCTGAACACCCGCAAGGACAAGTGGGGCGGCCCGGACATCGAGAACCGGGCCCGCATCGTGGTCTCCATCCTGGACGCCATCCGCAGGGCGGTGGGGCCGAAGTTCCCCATTGAGGTGCGCATCTCCGGCTCCGAATGCTACGAGGGGGGCTATGGCATCGAGGAGGGCATCCGAATCGCCGGCCAGATTGACGGGCACTGCGACCTCATCCACGTCTCCGCCGGCAGCCACGAGGTCAGCGAGGTCTTCACCGTGACCCATCCCAGCATGTTCCTCCCCGACGGCTGCAACGCAATCTATGCCGAGGAAATCAAGAAACACGTAAAGACGAAGGTGGCCACCGTGGGGGCCCACGGGAACCCGGAGCTCATGGAGGAGCTGGTGGCCTCCGGCAAGGTGGACATCATCGAGATCGCCCGGGGCCTCATGGCGGACCCGGACCTCCCCAACAAGCTCCGGGCCGGGGAGGACGGGGAGGTGCGCAAGTGCATGCGCTGCCTGGCCTGCTTCTCCGGGCTGCTGCACACCGGCCAGTTCCACTGCGCCATCAACCCCGAAATCGGCCGGGAGCCGGAATACGCGATCCCCGTGCCGGTGAAGAAGGTGAAGACCGTCCTGGTGGCCGGGGGCGGCGTGGGCGGCATGCAGGCGGCCCTTACCGCCGCGGAGCGGGGCCACAGGGTCATCCTCTGCGAAAAAACCGGCGAGCTGGGGGGCGCCCTCCGCTGTGAGCGAAATGTGCCCTTCAAGCAGAAGCTGGACGAATATCTGAACCAGCAGGCCGCCCGCTGCGCCCGGGCGGGGGTGGACATCCGCCTGAACACCGAGGTCACCCCTGCCCTGGCGGAATCCCTGAAGCCGGACGTCATCATCGCCGCCCCCGGGGCGCGGCCCGTGAAGCCAAACATCCCCGGCATCGACGGCTCCAACGTCTACTCCGCCGAGTACATCTACACCCACGCAAATGAGTGCGGGGAGCGGGTGGCCATTCTCGGCGCGGGGCTCGTGGGCATCGAGCTGGGCATCTTCCTTGCCATGCAGGGGAAGAAGGTCAGGCTCATCGAGATGCTGGACCATGTGAGCGACGGGGGCAACAACCTGCACATGAAAGCCCTGGAGGTGGAGATTGCCAAATATGGCATCGAGGTGAACCTCTCCACCCGGGCCGAGGAGATTACCCCCGAAGGCGTCATCGGAAACGGGAAGCTCTTCCCCGCCGACACGGTCATCTACGCCGTGGGCCAGCGGCCCCAGCGGGAGGCCGCCGTGGCCCTCCACGCCAGCGCGCCGGAATTCTATCTCCTGGGGGACTGCGTCGCCCCCGCCAACATCATGAACGCCACCTCCGCCGCGGACGCCGTGGCCAGGGCGATTTGAGTCCTTATTCGCCGGGCAAGTAAGGTATTCTCGCCCGGCAGACCCGGCGGCTGATGCCTGACCACGTCCTTTCCAAAACGCAAACGCTTCGCCGGTTTGCGTTTTGGGAACGGTGTCAGGAGAATCGTCCCCCTGACGACACCGCCCGCGTTTCCCCCGCCTCCAACCCCCATTCAAACAGCAGGCAGCCCCGCGCAAAAGCGCGGGGCTGCTCTCGTTTATTCTATTTTCTCCGCAGGGCCCTGGGCTTTCCAAGAATCTCCGCCCAGACCACCGCGTCCCGCAGGTTGGGCCGGGTCTTTGCCGCTGCCGGGGCAGGGACGGGGGCGGGGGCGGGGGCGGGGCGGACCTGCTCCGGGGCCTGCTCAGGCCGGAGCTCCTTCACCGGGGCGCTCATTTTTTCTCCTCAGCGGCGATGGCTTCCCGCATGTGAGTATCGGAGGCGACATTCTGGAGGTTGTAGTAGTCCATGACCCCCAGCTTGCCTTCCCGCAGGGCCTGGGCCATGGCCATGGGCACCTCGGCCTCGGCCTCCACCACCTTGGCCCGCATCTCCTGGGTCCTGGCCTTCATCTCCTGCTCGCCCGCGATGGCCATGGCGCGGCGCTCCTCTGCCTTGGCCTGGGCGATCTTCTTGTCCGCCTCGGCCTGGTCGGTCTGGAGCTGGGCGCCGATGTTGCGCCCCACATCGATGTCCGCGATGTCGATGGAGAGGATCTCGAAGGCGGTACCCGCCTCCAGCCCCTTGGACAGCACGGTTTTGGAAATCATGTCCGGGTTCTCCAGCACCCGCTTGTGGTCCTCGGCGCTGCCGATGGTGGTGACCACGCCCTCGCCCACGCGGGCGATGACGGTCTGCTCACCGGCGCCGCCCACCAGGCGGTCGATGTTGGCCCGGACGGTGACCTTCGCCTTGGCCTTCAGCTCGATGCCGTCCTTGGCGATGGCGGCCACCACGGGGGTCTCGATGACCTTGGGGTTGACGCTCATCTGCACGGCCTCCAGCACGTCACGGCCCGCCAGATCGATGGCGGCGGCCCGCTCGAACTCCAGGGGGATATCCGCCCGCTGGGCCGCGATGAGGGAGTTCACCACCCGGTCCACGTTGCCGCCGGCCAGGTAATGGGCCTCCAGCTTGTTGATGGGGATCCTGATGCCCGCTTTGACAGACTTGATGAGGGGATTGACGATGCGGGCGGGCACCACCCGGCGCAGGCGCATGCCCACGAGATTGAAGATGCCCACGTGAACACCGGCGGCCAGAGCGCTGATCCACAGGCCCACCGGCACAAAGCGGAAGAAGAGGATGAGCACGATGACGACCGCCGCGATGACGATGGGGGGTCCGAATCCGATTCCAGGCATGGTTAACAGCTCCTTTCTGATTCACACACAGTAGTTTTTACACACTTGCAGTTTCCGATTCCTCAGAGGCGGCGACAACGACCTTGCTGCCCTCGGTGCGCAGCACCCGGAGGGCCGTACCCGCCGGGAGAAACTCTCCCGAGGTGACCACGTCCAGGCGCCTGCCGCCGAATTCCGCGATGCCCGCGGGGCGCAGCACCGTGACCGCCTTGCCCTGTTCCCCGCCGGTGAGCTCGCTGCCGCCGGTGCCGGAGAAGCCGGCTTCCGCATTCAGCTCATCGGGAAGCACCAGCTTTTTGGGCAGCCGCCCCTTGCTGAACAGGGTCGCCCCCAGGAGTACCACCGCCAGCACCAGCACCGCCGCGATGGCGGTGAGGACGAGGCCCTGGGCCAGGGTGCGGGAGGAAATCAGGATGTCCAGCACCAGGGCCAGGATGCCCAGCACGCCGGGGAGCCCGAAGCCGGGATGCACCAGCTCGGCGGCGAAGAGCGCCAGGGCGGTCACCAGCAGAATCACGGACCAGATGGAAAATCCGCCGAAAAATACCACGGTCATTCACCTCCTAACCAGAGGGACCGGGGTTTCAGTCCCTCATGCCGTGGGATGCAGTATCCTTGAGTGAGATCTTTGCGCCGCAGTGGCGGCAGGTCTTGGGCTTCGAGTAGGGCGTCAGGGCCATGAGCCCGCCGCAGGAGGAGCAGCGATAGCTGATGAGGAAGGCCAGGATGCTGGCGATGAGCATGATGCAGCCGAAGATGATGACGGCCGTGGGGAGGGTCAGGGTGACGCCGATGAGCATCTTCCAGCTCTTCTCCGCATAGAAGGGGGAGAGGGAGGGCATCAGGAGCCCGATGACCACGAACATCAGCCCGCCAATCTGCATGCGGATGATGAGCCGGCGGAGCCCGCCGATGGTGCGCTGCTCATCCATCTTCCGCTTCTGGGCCTCCACCGCCCGCTGGCGGTAGGTATTGCTGTTGCTGTTCTTTTTCTTGCTGCTCATTTCCGGGTACCTCCCTCGGTCTTCAATTCTCCGATCATGTTCAGAGCCTCCTTCTGCAGCCGGGCCGCCATGGCCGCCCGACGGAGGATGCGCAGGACCTCCTCCAGCCGCGCCCCGGCCCCGGGCACCGGCTCCTGATACTCCCGGAGACAGGCGGCGATGGCCGCCTCCTCATCCCCGGCGTCCAGCACCTCCAGCATCCAGAGATAGAGGCGGCTGTCATCCACCGTGTCGTCGCTGATGTCGTCCAGGTGGCCGTTGACATAGCTGAGAAGCCCGGTGATGCTCTCCAGGGGGAGGATGCCCCGCAGGAGGTTGATGAGCAGGATGCGGCAGAGCTGGCGGCGGGTGTATCGCTTGCTCTCCGGCGGGGGCAGGAAGCCCCGGGTCACCCAGTTCTGTATCATATAGGGCTCCAGCCCCGACATATGGGCCACCTGGGCCAGCATCAGGTCCCCCCCGGCAAAGAGGGCATCCATCAGCATCGCCGCGCCGTGAGGCACTTCGTCCTCATACATCAAAACACTGCCCGGCAGTTCTCTCCGCATCCGCCATCGCTCCTTTGTTCTCTGATTTTTCGTTTTTCACAGCATAGCACACAATCACGAGATTGTCAACAAAAATCTTCGGATAAATTATGGAAGGGCGCGGAGGCTCCGCGCCCTTCCATAATTCGTTTTGTTAAGGCTGTGGGAATCAGGTCCCCGCGCTCGTCCAGGCGTCGGTCATGGGCCGATGGGCGGAGTCGAGAACGAAGAGCCTGTAAACGTCTGCGCCCTCCGGGACGGCGATGGTGCCGGAGGAAAAGCCGGAACAGGAGACCTGCCGGACGGTCGCGCCCAGCAGTTTTCCCCGGGCATCGTAACCGGCGGCGATGACATACGCCGTGCTGCCGTCGGCGGGGAACGCGTATTGATAGGTCAGGCTGTCGCCCGTCCCGTTCAGCCGGGCCGTCAGCCCGGTGTCGCAGATAACGCAGGTATAATCATCCTCCATGGGCGTTCCCGCATAGCTTTCCACCCGGCGGCGGACGGTGAGCGCCGCCTCAGCGCCCGGCGCCAGCTCCTCCGCCGTGCGGAGAAGGACGGTGCGGGTATAGGTGGTCTCATAGGGGTCGATATTGGAAGGCGCATGCCCCTGCTCCGCGCTCTCCGCCGACGCGACGGAAAGCTCCTCGCCGGTGGCGGCAAGGGTGAGCGAATAGTTTGCCGAATCCAGCACCGACGCGCCCGTGCCGCTGTCCGCCATATACTTGCTGAAGGTCACATAGATGCCGTCTGCCGTGTACCGCACGTCTTCCACAACCGGGGCGCTCTCGTCAACGAGCGGGATGTTCACGTCCAGCTGCACCGGCAGCACGGGCAGCAGCTTTGTCACGCTCTGCCCGTCCACGGTAAGGCCGGAGACCGCAACCGTCGCCGCGGCATCCGCGCCGCTGCTGCCGCTGAGTCCGCCGTACTCCGCGGTGACGTACCACAGGCCCGCAGGCACGCCCCACTGATAGCGGCCGTCCTCGCCGGTAATCTGAACCGCTTGATTGGGAATCAGCGTCCGCACGTCGTCGGCCGGCTTGAGCTGAGCGGGCGCAATACCTCCCTCTTTTACCATTGCCCCGAAGCTGTCCACGGCATAGTACAGCGTCACCACGGCCCCCTCCACCGGGTTCTCCAGCACGCCCTCATAGACGATGCCGGAGGGGTCGTTGCCGGTCTTGTTCTGTTTTTTTTCGCCATCGGAGGGGGTGGGGCCTGCACTGCCGGCGGGCTTGCCCTTGCAGTCGGGGTCGCCCAGCTGTTCGCTTCTGGCGCGCAGAATCCCTTTGATTTTCGCAAAGCCCTCATTGTAAGTAATGATTGCGCTGCCAAAGCTGTTTTCAACCATTTTGCCGCCCACGGCGTTGTTCAGATAGGTTGCGCCGGTAAAGGTCAGTCCTGCAAGGGGATCTTCACCCAGAACGACGCCGCCCGCGCCCACCGCCGCATTGATGGTTGACGTGCCGGTCAGGTGGTTTCCCGCCGTCTTGTACCAGTACATAAACTCCTCGTAAGCCTTGTCCACAATCTCCCTCTGGGTCGAGTTGAGCTTCTTGTAGCAGGGGGAGCCCATAATCTGCTCCATGTCGCCCCGCATCAGCTCCAGCTCTTCATTCGCGCTGTGGGTATTGTTGACATTGGAAACGATATTGGCAGTTGTAACCGCCACATTCGCCGGGCCCAGGGATTCACCGAAGCTTGTGTTGTTGGTCACAGCGCCGATGACGCCCAGGCCATAGCCCTCATATGTGGTGGAGGTCTCGATGCTCTGCATGGCCGTCCGTCCCGCGCTGGATTCGGGCTTATACGTCCCGTTGTAGTGGAAATTGCTTTCATTCAGCCAGGAAGGCACATCCCCCTGTTCCTCGGCCCGTCGGGCGCGGGCCTCCAGGTCTGCCAGCTCCCTCTGCAAGCTGACGTCAAAGATTCCTTCGACTTCATCCCGCATAAACGTCAAATCCGCCAGCCTTGCCGCGTCATTCTCGGTAAAGTAGGACGTATAGACGATTTTCTCCTCCACAACGCTGACCTGCTCCACCGGCTCGGGGTCTCCCGCATCCATCAGGATAATCTGCGGCGCCTGATTGGCGCTCAGCGAAGAGAGCTTTTCCTCCTTTTGCGTGGGGTATGCCGCGCTGAGAATCTCATCGACGTGCGTCAGGCAGAAGCCGGGGCTGTAAGCAGCCGTGACGGTTGCCGTATAAATGCCGCTCACAGCGGTGAAGGCCGCGGTGACGGAATACTCCGGACAGGGCTCGCCGCCGGAAGCGTCCTCATATCGGATGGTATAGAGATCGTAGCGGTCACCGTCATCGCCCAGCAGAAGGATGCTGTGTTCCGCCTTGTCCCCCATGTCCTCGAAAAACTTCTTTTCCAAATCGAAGGCCTGCGCGGCGGTGAGCGGATTACCGCCGCTGTCCGTGCCGCCTGTGTAATTGCGGGAGAGGCCGTACAGCCGGGAGGCGCTGGCATAATCGCTCAGATACAGCGCGTGCCAGTTCAAAAGCGAGGCGTCCGCGGCGGAAAGGGCCAGCCACTGCTCTATTGGGGTGTCGTAGTTTTCATCAACCTTGGCAAAGGCGATGTCCAGCCCCTGATTGCGGTAGTTTTCCGCAATTGCCTTCAATTCGTCTGTCACTTCCGTGACAGCCGCCGTACCGTTCTCGGCAATGACGGACGCATTTCCCTCCCCGTCATAGATTACATGATAGGAATGGGTCGGAACATCGGAATTGCCTGTTTTGATGTCTTCCGCGGCAGCCTGAATCAGCCGGGCGTCGTCCGCGCCGATTTGGCCCCTTACGGTGCTGCCGTCTGCTGTCAGGTTGATTCCCACGTCCGGCTCATACATCACCTCCGCCGCCGTGACGGAGGACCGGAGGACCGTGGGGACCGTGGCGGTGAAGACGCCGTCGCCGCTCTCCGCCGCCTCCAGGAACCGAATCTCCCCGTCGGTGGTGTAGACCTTGAAGACCACCTTGCTGTTCCACTCCGTCTTGGTCAGCAGCTTTCCGGGGTGCTCAAACCTGGCGGTGAAGGTGGTGTCGTACATACTGCCGGTAAAGGTGTAGGCGTCGCCCATGTTGATGGTGTTCCGGGATGACCCGCCGTAGGAGCTCCAAGACATGGTGAACTGCTTGAGCTGCGGTCCGGAGCTGTTGTGGATTACCGTCCGCTGCTCCGAAACCACGCCGGAGGCGGTGACGGCGTAGAGCCTGTGGACGGTGGTCAAAGTCGAATCTGTGCCGCAGAGGGGCACCAGAGCCGTCCACTCGCCCCACTTTTCATCTCCCCTGGCCGTGCCGATGACCGCGCCGTCATCATAGATGGTGACCTTTTCACCCCTTTGGGCGGTGCCGGAGACCACAATCCTGTCCTCACACGCATAGGTGGACAGGGTATCCAGGCTGGCCCCCGGCCGGGAGACCGCGGCGGAGCCGATGAGCTGGCAATCGTATCGAGAGCTGCCGGAACAGGTCACCTCCGCCGTCACCGTCAGATTCATATCGCAGGCGATGCTGCCCGGGGTGCAGTAAACGGTGAAGTCGCAGGGAAGCTCGATGCCGTTGTCCGCAAAGTCGAAGGAATAGCAGCCCAAGCTTGTCATGGTGTTCTCCGGGGAATACGCCTGCCCGTTGATTACCAGGGCCTGAATGGGCGCGGTGTTGATGTAGCCGCCCGCCTGACCGCTTTTGGGATTGACGGACAATCCGTTCAGCTGCCCGCCCGTCAGGCCCGCGTCCAGGCCGATGCTGCCGGTGAAGGTAATCAGGTCTCCGGCGCCGATGAAGCTGTCCGCGCCGGCAAACAGGGTGGAATTGGGCTTGGTGATATAGAGGCCGTTTTCCGTAGCCTCCCGGCTGACCTCAAGCCGGCTGAGCGCCTCAATCCGGCCGGCTGCCAACTGGTCGGAAAGCCTCCAGATGTTCAGGCACTCACAGGCCGGCTCCGCCCCCGTCAGGTCGGCAAGCGTCAGGTCCGTCCTCAACGTCCCGGCACAGGGGCCGGGGAGCAGCGCCACGGTCTTCGTCCCCACGGGGCAGGTGGCGGCGCAATCGCGGGAATAGCTGCTGATGGTAAAGGGGGCGGATTCGCCCAGGTATTTGTCATCACTGTCAAAGTACGCGAAAACCACGCTCATGGTCTGTGCGGCCATGAGCTCCGCCACCACACCGGGCTTGAGCCCGGGGGTGAAGGACGCCGTGCCCGCGCCGTCTGTAATGGCAACGCCATTCTTTGTGACCGTTTCAATGATTGACCCGCTGAGGGCGGCGTCCACGGAGGCCGCCCTCGCGGTGTTGTAAAGGTTTACGACGCAGCTGTCGGTGTCCAGCCCGGCGGAAGGAACGGTATAGGCGTCTGTCTGGCTGTTCGCCGTCACCTGCAGGGTAAGCCGCCCCGTCCAGCCCATGGCGGACAGATAACGTTCCACCGCATCGCGATTGGCGTCCTCTGCGGCCCGGAGGGTCACATCGGCGGTCAGGGTGACGGATTTGACCGTCAGGTTCTGGATTGAATCGGCCGCGGGGCTGTCGAGGCTCCCGCCCGACGTGACGTACAGCGCCCTGCCGCCGCTCAGCACGGTAAAGGTGGCCGCCGCGCCGGGGAAAAGATTCAAAGTATACCGGCCGTCCCCATCCGTATAGGCCGTGGCGGTGCGGTATATGCCGCCCACCTCCTGGGTGGCCTGCACGGTGACGTAGGAGGCGGCGGGATATCCCGTTTCATCCCATGTCACAGTGCCGCTGAGGGCAATACTCTCGGCAAGCCTGGCAGGCTCGGCGAGCCTCAGCTTATGGTCGTCCGATACCGTCAGGCCGCTTTGCTCCGCGTCCCAGTTATAGGTCGTGTACACCGGCGATCCCTGCACGCCGCCCAGCCTGACGGAATACGTCCTGCCGACGGAAACCAGCATGGGGAGGCCGTAGGGGCTGATGTTGGCTGCGCCCTGCCTGATTTGGCCCACCGTATAGTCCGCGCCCTCAGTGAGGCCGCCTGCGACCTCCACGCCGCTGAGGACGGTGAAGGACACGCCGCTGGGTTGCAGGGCGACAGCGGCCTGGGTTTCCCCGGCCTGCACCGTGCCGGTATAGCCGGCAATCGCCGTCTCCCGCCCGTCCACATAGGCGCGCAGAGACAGATTGCCGTAGCTGTTGCCGCCCAGGGCGGCGGCGCTCAGGGAGATTTCCGTCAGCTCTGTGGGCGTGCGGTAATTCCTGCCCCAGAGGTACCGGGAGCTGCTGTCGCTCCCGGTACCGTACAGGGAAACGCTGCCCACCACCGGGCCCATACCGGCGGGAACGGTGACGGTGACGCCGGGCAGGGCGTTCCACTGGGCGCGGACGGTCGCGGTCCGGGTAATCCTGTAGCTCGCGCCCGCGAGATACGTCGCCGCGCCGTCGGACCACCCGGCGAAGGTATAGCCGTTTCGGGTCGGCGCTGTCGGCAGGGTAATCTCCGTGCCGTAGGGCGCGGTCACCGAATCGGGCGCGGTCCCGCTGCCGCCGGCCAGAGAGAAGGTAACGGTCAGGCTCCGTGCCCCGGCAACGGTCAGGGTGAAGGTCTGCCGCACCTCCGCCGCGCCCGTGGCCGTCACGGTGACCGAATAGCTGCCCGCCGCCGTGGGCGTGCCGGTAATCTGGCCGGACGCACTCATGCTCAGCCCGGCGGGCAGGCCGGCGGCGGCCCAGGAGCTGACGGCGGTTCCGCTCATGGAGAAGGAATAGGGCTCCCCCATGTAGGCCGGGTCAATGGCCGCGGTGGTGATGACGGGGGCAGCAGGCCCGGAGCCGCCGCCCACAATGATTTCCGAGGAGCTGATGTAAAAGAGGTCGTTGGCCCCGGCGGTTTTCACCGCAGCCTCCACCAGATATGTTCCCTCCACCATGTCGGGGATGGTGACGACAGACAGAAAACCCGTCGCAAATTCGTCCGCCGACGCGCCGTATTTCAGCTCGCCGTTCTCGTACAGGGTATACCAGGTGTCCGACTCCGAATCGAACATTTTGACATAAGCGATGTCGTCGGGGAACGTGGCTGAGATATCAAGGGAAATTCCGAATCTTGCGGTTCCCGACGAATCCAGCGTCAGCGAGGTGACGGTCTCGTTGTTGCCTCCCGCGTTGTTGTCGAAAACGTAGATGTCAAAGGCGCCGTCGTACCCTGCCAGCGCCGGGGCCGGCAGCAGGCACAGGCACAGAACCAGCGCCAGGAAAAGGGATAATGTGCGTTTTCCGGGTTTTGCTTTCATATCGCTCGCCTCCGTAACTCTGCTTAAGCGCTTTCGCGGCTCCGCCATACAGAATCTCACGTTTACATTACCATGCCAGCGGGGCCCATTTCCATTGCGGGAACCCGCAGGATGTTTGGAATATGAACAAAGACCTTCCCTTTCCGACAAGAAAGAGAAGGTCTTCCAAATTGTTCCAGCGCAGGACGCCCTACTCCCCGGCGAGGGTCTTCCGGTAGAGGTCCGTCAGGCCGGAACGGGTGGAGGCCCCGGTTTTCCGGTAGAGCACCGTGACGTGGGCCTGCACGGTTCGCGGGCGGATGTCCAGCCGCTCCCCGATGACGGACTGCTTATCCTCAGTGAGCACCAGCTCCCGCAGCACCTCCGTCTCCCTCTGAGTGAGGGCATATCGCTCCCGCAGGCAGCGCAGGGCGCTCTCCGGTGAGCACTGGGGCGCCGGGGGCGCCGGGGGCGGCGGGAGGGGCGGGAGGGGCGATTCCTTTCCCGGGGCGGGAAGCGAGAGGTTGAAATCACCCCGGAGGGCCATCAGGAGGATGATGAGGACAAGCCCGGCAAGGTCCGATGCCAGGACCGCCGCCGCGGGGAGGCGGGAGATGTGGATTGCCCCGGAAACCAGCACCAGGGCGCTGTCCAGCATCCGCCCGGCAGAGGCCCAGAGGGCCGGATGCTTTGTCCCCCCGGCCAGACGCCAGAAGGTCAGGTCATAATAGGCGACGGAAGCGCCGACGGAGCAGTAAAACAGGCACATGTTCAGCCGGTAAGCCCCGGCGGAGCCCACCAGCACGGAGTTCAGCATGGCGGCCAGGGCGATACAGAGGGAGACCGGGGGCACAAGCCGACCCTGCCGGACATCCCCGAGGGCGGCGAAGAGCAGATAACAGGGAATCAGCATCAGCCGGGGCCAGCTGTAGACATTGTACTCCGTGTAGCCGGACAGAATCTGGAGATGATGGATATATCCGTTGTAAAAGCTGGAAAAAAGGATGAAGGCCGCCGCAATCAGGCAGGCGGAGAGCAGATACCGGGGCGAGGCCGGGGCCGGGCGCTCCTCGGGCAGGGACGCCGGGGCGGGGCGCAGCAGAAGGAGGCCCAGGACAATCAGGGCGGCAAGCAGCACCGGCGGCAGCACCGGCAGCGCCCCCCACTGGAGCTGGAGCAGGAATTGCAGGGCCACCGCAAGGGCGCTGCCCAGGCCCATGGCCCGCGCCGCAGCGGCACCCGCCGCCGTTTCCCGGCTCATCCGATGATAGGTCATGCCGCCAATATACCCGAGGCAGGGCATGACCGCCAGCGTGACCGGCAGATAGAGACGACTCTCGACGCTGGCCAGAACCATCACCGCCCCGCCGACGCCAAAGGCGCAGAAAACGCAGCTTGCAGCCCGACGGCGGGCGCGAGCGGAACGGAGCAGAGAATCCAGGGCGGCATAGGCGAAAAAGCCCAGGAGGACAAAGACCTGGAGGACATAGTAGACCATCTCCCGCCGCTCCGGGGAGAGAAGGCCCGCTCCGGCGCGGTTGCCCAGTCCCAGCACGGTAAGCTGCAAAAACATAAAGGCGGTGAACAGCCCGGCCAGAGACAGGGTCCGCTCTGTTTTCTCCGACATGGGGCTCACCTCCTCCGTCCCTTTTCAGACAGGGCCGACCGTATTTTACTATGCGCCGTCGCCGTTTTCAAGCCGCAGCGTGTGCCGCAGAAAAAACGTGCCGGTCCGGAGCTTCCCGGACCGGCACGCCGCTATTTCGCCTCCAGCTTGCTGAGGAAGGCCCGGGTGCGTTCCCGGGAGGGATTTTCGATAATTTCCGGGCCGCCCTCCTCCACAATGACGCCCCCATCCATAAAAATGACGTGGTCGGAGACCATGCGGGCGAAGTTCATTTCGTGGGTGACGATGACCATGGTCATCTTCTCCTCCGCCAGGGCGCGGATGACCCGCAGCACCTCGGCGGTGAGCTCCGGGTCCAGGGCGCTGGTGGGCTCGTCGAAAAAGAGCACCTTCGGGCTCATGGCCAGGGCCCGGGCGATGGCCACCCGCTGCTGCTGGCCGCCGGAGAGCTGGCCGGGGTAGGCCTCCGCCTTGTCGGCAAGGCCCATGCGGGAAAGGAGGCCGCGCCCCAGCTCCTCCGCCTCTGCACGGCTCTTGCCCCCCACATGGATGGGAGCGTCGGCGACGTTGCGCAGGACGGAAAAGTGGGGAAAGAGGTTGAAGCTCTGGAACACCAGGCCAAAGCACAGGCGCACCTGCCGGAGCACGGCGGGAGAGGCGTATTTCACCGCTCCGCCGCTTTCCTCGGCGGCGATATAATCCAGGTAGCGGAGGCTGCCGCCGTCGATGGTCTCCAGCAGGGTGGCGCAGCGCAGGAGGGTGCTCTTGCCGGAGCCGGAGGGCCCGATGATGCTGGTGACCTGCCCCTCCGCCACGGAGAGGGAGATGTCCTTCAGCACCTCATTTTCGCCGAAGGACTTGCGGATGTTCTTCATCTCCAGAATGTTCATGCCCCGCCCCCCTTAATGATAGTATGCCAGGCGCTTTTCAAGGCGCTCCATGACGAAGGCCACCACGAAATTGAAGATGTAGTAGAAGATGCCCGCGATGAGGAAGGGCATGAGGGTGGTCTGGGAGGAGGCGATCTTCTTGGCGAGGGTGAACATCTCGGAATAGGAGATGGCGAAGGCCAGGGAGGTATCCTTCACCAGGGTGATCATCTCGTTGGTCACCGCCGGGAGGATGCGCTTGACCACCTGGGGCAGGATGATGGTCATGAAGGTGCGGGCCCGGGAATAGCCCAGGACGTGGGCCGCCTCCCGCTGGCCCACGGGCACGCCCTCGATGCCGCCCCGGTAGATCTCCGCGAAGTAGGCCGCGTAGTTGAGCACGAAGCCGATGATGACGGCGATGAAGCGGTAGCTCGCCCCGGTGGAGACACGGAAGAGATAATAGGGGCCGAAGAACACCACCATGAGCTGCAGCATCAGGGGGGTGCCCCGCATGACGGAGATATAAAACTTCACGATGAGCTGCACCGGCTTCACCTTCGACATGCGGCCAAAGGCCACCAGCAGGCCCAGGGGCAGTGCCCCCAGGAGGGTGCAGAAATAGATGAGGATGGATTTCCCCATGCCTTCCAGCAGGGTGTTCACCATCGTCCAGAGGGTCATGGCCTTTCCTCCTAAAACCGGTAAGCTGCCGCAGCGCCGGAATCCGGCGCTGCGGCGGCGATTCATCAGGGGTCAGCCCTGAATGAGGGTCACGTTCTCCTTCACAAGGCCGTAGGGGACAAAGTCATCCGCGATATCCGCCATGGTGCCGTCGGCGGCGATGCCCAGAACGGCGGACCACACCTGATTCATGAGCTCCTCATTCCCAAGAAAGAAGCCGATGCCGTAGGTCTCCACGCTGACGGCCTCGGGCAGCACCCGGTAGGCATCGGGGTTACTGCGCATATTGTAGGCGGCCACGCCGGTGTCCGCCACCACGGCGTCCACGGTGCCCATGCCCAGCTCCATGAAAGCGTTGTTGTAGTCCGCGCTCTCCAGCAGCTCGGCGAAGGTGTCCGTCAGCTCCGGGTTCCCCTCCAGGGCGGAGAGGCCCGAGGAGGCCGCCTGGGTGATGACGGTCCTGCCCGCCAGGTCCGCAAGGCTCTCGATGCCGCTGTCCGCCTTTACGACGACAACGACGGAGCTGTCATAGTAGCTGGGGCTCCAGGTATAGTCGTCCTCCCGGCCCTCGATGGTGAAGCCGTTCCAGATGCAGTCGATGTTCCCGGCGGAGAGCTCGGCATCCTTGAAATCCCAGTTGATGGGCTGGGCAACGAAGGTCCAGCCCAGGCGGTTGCAGACCTCCTGCGCCACGGCCAAATCGAAGCCGTCATAGCTGCCGTCATCCGCCACAAAGCCAAAGGGCGGGAACTCGGCGTCAAAGCCCACGGTGAAGGTGCGCCAGGGAAGGAGCTCGGTGGAGGGCTCGGGCACGATCAGGGTGACGTTCTCCTTCACAAGGCCGTAGGGAACATATTTGTCCGCGATGGTGGCCAGGGTCCCGTCGGCGGCCAGGGTGATGAGCTCATCCCAGACCTGGAGCATGAGCTCCTCATTCCCAAGAAGGAAGCCGATGCCGTAGGTCTCCACGCTGACGGCCTCGGGCAGCACCCGGTAGGCATCAGGGTTGGTGCGCATATTGTAGGCGGCCACGCCGGTGTCCGCCACCACGGCGTCCACGGTGCCCATGCCCAGCTCCATGAAAGCGTTGTTGTAGTCCGCGCTCTCCAGCAGCTCGGCGAAGGTGTCCGTCAGCTCCGGGTTCCCCTCCAGGGCGGAGAGGCCCGAGGAGGCCGCCTGGGTGATGACGGTCCTGCCCGCCAGGTCCGCAAGGCTCTCGATGCCGCTGTCCGCCTTTACGACGACAACGACGGAGCTGTCATAGTAGCTGGGGCTCCAGGTATAGTCGTCCTCCCGGCCCTCGATGGTGAAGCCGTTCCAGATGCAGTCGATGTTCCCGGCGGAGAGCTCGGCATCCTTGAAATCCCAGTTGATGGGCTGGGCAACGAAGGTCCAGCCCAGGCGGTTGCAGACCTCCTGCGCCACGGCCAAATCGAAGCCGTCATAGCTGCCGTCATCCGCCACAAAGCCGAAGGGCGGGAACTCGGCGTCAAAGCCCACGGTGAAGGTGCGCCCCTCTGCGGCGGGCTCCGAGGAGGGGGCAGCAGCGGGTTCCCCCGGGGCGGTGGGTGCGGCGGTGGACGTGCTGCCGGCGGCGGTATTGCTTCCGTTGCAGCCCGCGAGACAGAGGGCCAGCAGCCCAAGGACCAGGGCCAGGGTGATGATTCTCTTCATGTTTTCCTCCTGAATTGATTCGGTAGTGTATTGCTATCATATCATTTTACCGAATTAGTGCAAGTCTTTTCTTCCGATTGCGGCAAATTTCGCGAAAACCCGGTGGCGGGACAGCGCGGAATATGGTAAACTGAACACAGGAATTATTAAAAATGAAAGAAGGGACATCGGAATGCAGTTGGATTTGAAAAAACTGCCCTTCGGCCAAAGCCTGAGCCGGCACCTCCTCTTTGAAGAGGCGGATCCCCTGGGCCAGGGGGCCGTGAAGGGCCTGTACCTGGGTCTCGCCTCGGAGAGCAGCAGCATGTTCGCCGGGGTGGCCGCCCGGGGCGCGGGCCTCATCCGCCTGTCCGCCCTCGCGGACGGGGCGGAGACCCCCTGCGCCGCCGAGGCGGAGCCCCACGCCGCCCGCCTCACCGCGGGCAAGGGGCAGCTCCGGCTCGCCATCGACGGCCCGGCCCTCCTCCTCCGGGGGGACATGGGGCTGAAGATGACGGTGCGCCTGGGCTTCGGGGAGACCGTGAGCCGCACGAAGCGGGGCATCGAGCTGAACATGGGCGCCACCCGCTACATTTTCGACCTGCGCAAGGGCAAGGCCGACCTCCGGGTGGGCTGGGACCTGGTGGGGCTCCACAGCACGGACCCGGAAATCACCCTCACCCCGGAGGATGGGGCGCTGGAGGCCGTGCTCTGGGACAGCGACACCACCTATGCCCTCCCCGAAATCGCGCCGGACGTGACCGCTGCCGCCGAGAAGGCAAAGGCAGCTTTTGCTGACTTCCGCGCCTCCCTCCGGGGCGGGGATGAGACCTGCGCCTATGCCCTGTGGCTGAACTTCCAGCCCCAGCGGGGCGAAAAGCTCCTGATGGGAAACAAGGTGGGGGACATCCGGGCCGTCGCCATGAACCAGGCCCTGGCGGCCCTGGCCCTGAAGGGGCCGGAGGCCTTTGCCCTCGTCACCGCCGCCTTGGGGCTCATGGCCCCCAGCGGCATGGTGCCCGCCTGGGTGAAGGGGGACACCACCCTGCCGGAATCCGCGCCCCCCATGTGGGGCCTTGCCCTCTGCCGCGCCTTCCGGGATGGCGGCATCGATGCCATTGACCCGGAGGCCCTGGCGGGAAGCTATGCCCTGCTGGACAGGGCCGTGGGCTGGTGGGTGAAAAACCGCCGGGCCGCCGACGGGAGCTTCTTCTACGCCTACCCCCACGAGAGCGGCTTTGACGGCGCGCCGGTGCTCCCCGCGGGCACCCCCGCCGTGACCCCGGACCTCACCCTCTGGATGGCCCTGAACGCCCGGGCCCTGGAATCCATGGCGGCAAAACTGGGGCTGAAGGCCGAGGCGGAAAACTGGGCCGCCCTGGCATCGGAGCAGCTGGCCGTCCTCGCCTCCCTTTGGCAGGACGGAACCTACGTCTGCCGCAGCGCCCTGGATGAGCGCGTCACCGCCCCCTGCCCCGGCGGCCTCGCCCTCCTGCCCCTGCTGCTGGAGGAGGCCGCGCCGGGCTGCGAGGCCCTGAAGGCCGAGGCGGAAAAGGCTCACCCCGGAAAGCTGCCCGCCCCCCTGGCGGGGCTCATCGCCCTGGGCTCCCCCTCCTTCGCGGAGAAATATGCCGCCCTGGGGGCAGAGACGGAAAACGCCCCGGCGGCCGCCGCCTATGACCCCCTGCGCTGCGCCCTGCTGCTGGCGCTGGAAGAAAGGAGCTGATCGGGAATGTTCGGAAGCAGTGAAAAATTCGATTTGACCCACGCCGTATATGCCCGGGAGGGCAGCGCGTTCTTCCTCATTGAAAACTATTACAGCCACCTCCTGCAGCTCAGCAGCTACAAGCCCGGCGCCTGGATGGACGCCAACCCCTTCCTCTTCTCCCTCCACACCCTGGCGGGGGATAGGGAGCTGAGCTATTCCTACCGGGGCGACCCCGGCTCCATCCGCCTCACCACCCCGGCGGGACAGGTCGAGCTCATCTTTACCTATGACGAATACGCCCGGGTGCTGGCCTCCGGCGGGCTGAGCCTCAGCCTGGAGGCGGCCCCCTACAAGCCCCAGAGCGGCCTGAACGCCGCCGGGGCCTGCCACGGGGTCTGCACCCTGCCCGACGGCAGCACGGAGGTGACCTACGGCACCTACGGCAAGCTGCGCCTCCGCCCCCTCAAGGGGCGCGTGGGCATCAGCTGCGGCTGGGACGCCGGGGACCCCAAGAGGACCCTGCACGCCCTGATACTCACCCTGATGCCCGACGAAAACGGCGAGCTGGACTTCGCCATCCACGAGACCATGACGGAGTTCGGGGAGTTCCCCGAGAGTTATCCCGACCCGGCGGCGCTGCGGCAGGACGGCTTTGACCGTTTCGAGAGCTTCAAGAAGTTCTTCCTCCCCCCGGCGGAGGGGTTCGAGCAGCTCTTTGAGTACGCCGCCCACACCAGCTGGGCCCGGCGCACCAAGCCCGGGGCCGGGGGCATCTACAAAAGCCCCATGATGCTCATGCACTACGAATATCTGGGGGAGGCCTTCTCCTGGCAGCAGAGCTACCACGCCATGTCCATGCTGGCGGATGCCAAGGAGGGCTGGCGCCTCATCTGCACCATGTTCGACTTCCAGAACGAGGTGACGGGGCAGCTCCCCGGCAACGTGGGCTTCCTCAGCTGCATGGCGGGCATCCAGCCCCCCATCCAGGGCTTTGCCCTGGACTGGCTCATCCAGAAATGCGGGGATGACTTCCTCACGGTTTCGGAGTGCGAGCGCATGTACCCCAAGTTTGCCAAGTGGGCGGAATTCTGGGTGACCTACCGCTCCGCCGGGCGGGGGGACGACGTGACCATGATTGACAGCCCCAACGACTCCGGCTGGGACGACGCCACCATCTTCAAGGACGGCTTCCCCACGGTGAACCCGGACCTCATCGCCTTTATGGTGGATTTGCTCTGGGCCACGGGCCGCCTGGCAAAGGGCTGCGGCAAATCAGCCGAGGCGGAGAGCTGGCAGGCCCGGAGCGACAGGCTGCTGAAGACCCTCATCGACGAATTCTGGGATGGGGACAAGTTCGTGACCTTCCACAACGGAAAGGCCGTGGACAGCATGTCCATCGCCTCCTTCCAGCCCATCATCCTGGGGAAGAAGCTGCCCCAGGCCATCATTGACCGGGTCTGTGAGCAGCTCACCGAGGAGGGAAATTTCCTCACCGAAATCGGGCTTGCCTCCGAGAGTCTGAAAAGCGCCAACAGCGACTACGGCACCAGCACCTTCGTCCACGGGCGGGTGGTAGCACCGGTGCAGGCCTTCATGTGCTGCGGCCTGAACCTGGCCGGAAAGAAGAAGGAGGCCGCCCTCATCGCCCGGCGCTTTGCCAGGGTGAGCCAGGACAAGGGCTGCATCCTGGGCTTCCCGCCCCGCACCGACGTCTACCCCGCCACGGGGAAGCCGGTGTACATCGCCCCCGGCCCCGTGGCCTCCGACGGCTGGCCCTGGTCCGGCTGGAACGCCTGCAACTGCCTGACCCTCATCACCTGCGTCATCCCCGAGGGGGAGGAAGCATAAAGGCAATAACCAACGGCCCCGGCGTCCGAATTTGGACGCCGGGGCTTTGCTCTTTTGCGTGTCAGTCGGGGAAGGCGATGGCCCGCACCACCACGGAGGCCAGAATCAGCCCCGCCGCCGCGGGGACGAAGGCGGTGCTCCCGGGCACCGGCTTCCGGGAGGGCTCCCCTGCGCCGCCCTCCTCGCCGGAGCAGTCCCCCCGGGGTGTCAGGGGCGGCTCCCGGGAATAGACCACCTTGAGGGCGGGGATACCCCGCTTCTTCAGCTCCCGGCGCATGACCCGGGCCAGGGGGCAGACGGAGGTCTCATAGATGTCCGCCACCTCCAGGGCGGCGGGGTCCAGCTTGTTTCCCGCCCCCATGCTGCTGATGATGGGGGTCCCGGCCTCGCAGGCCCGCTGGATGAGGGCCAGCTTCCCCGTCACCGTGTCGATGGCGTCCACCACATAGTCATACCGGGCAAAATCGAACTGCGCCGCCGTTTCCGGGGAGTAGAACACCTTGTATGTCCGCACCTTTGCCTGGGGATTGATGTCCAGGACGCGGGCCTCGGCAGCGTCCGCCTTATATTCCCCCAGGCTGCGGTGGGTGGCGTGGAGCTGGCGGTTCAGGTTCGTGAGGCTGAACCGGTCGTGGTCGATGAGGTCCAGGGCGCCGATACCGCTGCGGGCCAGGGCCTCCACGACATAGCCCCCCACGCCCCCGAGGCCGAAAACGGCCACCCGGGCGCGGCTCAGCCGCTCCATGGCTTCCGGGCCAAAGAGCAGCTCCAATCTGGAAAACTGGTTCAACACAGCGAGACACCCCCGGCACATTTCAGGATAAACCCCATTATGGGAAGCATCCGGGAAAAAGTCAAGGGCGGAGAAGCGCCCCCGCTCCGCCGCTTTTTCCGCAGATTTCTGCTTGTATTCTCACATTCCATCGTATATAATTAAACTGTATAGCCAGCGGGCGGCAACGCCCCTTTGAAAGAGATAAAAAACACCACATAGAAAGGAACAGCGCCATGTATACCTTCAAGCCCTATACCGAGCGCATCGCCCGTATGCGCGACAAGGTCCGGGACCGCGTCATTATCGCCGACCCGGTGAAGCAGCGTATCAAGAACGAGGCCCAGGCCAAGTTCCAGAACTATCCCCCCATGGTCCAGAAGCCCGCGGAGAGCCTCTATGTCATCCAGAACATGCCCATCGACATCGTGGAGGACGAATACTTCGCCGGGGACATGGGCAACAAGCACTGGGGCGCCGCCAACGGCGCCATGTGGCTCATGATGGACATTGAGCACACCTGGCCCATCGGGGAGGACGGGCTCCACCACGCCCCCGACGACGACCCCCTCTATTCCCACCAGAAGCTGGCCATTTCCCCGGAGGATTTGAAGGAAATGCGGGAGGACATGATGAAGTCCATGGGCGCGGGCCCCAGAATCCGGCCCGAGGAATGGCTGCCCCAGGGCGCGGATGAGGTGTTCCGCCTCCAGGCGACCCCCTTCGGCCGTCCCGGCGGCTTCGGCGTGCTGCTCCCGCCCGGGCACCTGACCCCCGGCTTCCAGAACATCCTCAAGCGGGGCTACGGCGACATCCGCAGGCAGGCCCAGGATTGGCTGGATGCCCACAAGGGCAACGTCATGGGGAATGACATGGGCAAGTACCTCTTCTATTCCGCCGCCGTGCTGGCCTGCGACGGGGCCATCACCCTCGCCCGGCGCTATGCGGACAAGGCCCGGGAGAAGGCCCAGACCGAGGCGCGCCCGGAGCGGAAGGAAGAGCTCCTGAAAATGGCCGACGGGCTGGACAACATCGCCGAGGGCACGCCCCGCAGCTTCTGGGAGGCATGTCAGATGGTCATGCTCTACCACGTCTTCCTCATGGTGGACAACGGACCCGGCGTCACCTCCATGGGCCGCTTCGACCAGTATGTCTGGCCCTTCCTGAAAAAGGATCTGGAGGCGGGGACCATCACCATGGACTATGCCCAGGAGCTGGTGGACGCCTTCTTCCTCAAGCTGAACATCTTTTATGGCGGCGGCTTCGGCAAGGGCGCCCAGACCGCCGGCATCGGCCACATCGGCCAGCACACCACCATCGGCGGCTGCATCCCCGAGACCGGGGAGGACGCGGTGAACCCCGTTTCCTACATGGTGCTGGAGGCCATCGCCCGCCTCAAGCTCCATGAGCCCACCGTCTCCCTCCGGGTCACCCAGAACACCCCCAAGGAGATCTGGGACTGCGCCATGGCCACCTCCATGAAGGTGGGCGGCCTGCCGCTGCTGCAGAACGACGACGTCATCATCCCCGGCATCATGAAGGAGCTGAACTTCTCCCTGGAGGACGCCCGGAACTACAGCTTCATCGGCTGCCAGGAGATCGTGGGCTCCGGCAACGACTACCCCGCCCCCAACGGCTCCAGCATGGGCATCAACGGCATCTACTGGCCCATCGTCCTGGTCATGGCCATCAACAACGGCATCAACCCCATGAACGGGCAGCAGGCCCCCAAGGAATACTGCTCCGGCTACCTCTATGAGATGAAGTCCATGGAGGAGGTCAAGGCCGCCTACGAGAAGCTGGCCACCTGGATGTTCACCTGGATTGCCACCCTCAACAACTACACCGAGCACGAGTATGCCCGCCTCTTCCCCTTCCCCAACCTCTCCATCTCCACCATCGGCTGCATGGAGCAGGGCAAGGACGTGTCCGAGGGCGGCGCGAAATACAACTCCTACGGCGGCACCGCCACCGGCCTCGCCACCGTGGGCGACAGCCTGACGGCGCTGAAATACATGGTCTTTGACAAGAAGCTCGTCTCCGGCAAGGAGTTCCTGGATGCCCTGCTGGCCGACTGGGAGGGCTATGAGCCCCTAAGGCAGCGCATCATCAACGAGGTGCCCCACTACGGCAACGCCGACCCCTATGCCGACGAGGAGCAGAAGTACATCATGGACCTCTACTACAACATCAGCCGCGCCTTCAACAACGAGCGGTGCAAGGTCTACAAGTGCGGCATGTTCGGCGCGGCGGACCATGTGCCCCAGGGCGAGATTACCTGGGCCACCCCCGACGGGCGCAAGGCCGGCACCCCCATCGCCGACGCCATGAGCCCCGTCCAGGGCCGGGATACCAACGGGCCCACCTCCGTCTTCGTCTCCTCCTGCTGCTTCGACCATTCCCGGTATATGGACGGCATGGCCGTGAACCTCAAGGTCCATCCCACCTCCCTGGCCGGAAACGACGGCATCGAGAAGCTGGAGGCCATGACCCGCACCTACTTTGACGAGGGCGGCATGGAGGTCCAGTACAACGTGGTGGACGCCAAGACCCTGCGGGATGCCCAGCAGAACCCGGACAAGTACCACAACCTGGTGGTGCGAATCGCCGGTTATTCCGCCTATTTCGTGGACATGACCGAGGCCATGCAGAACGACGTCATCTCCCGGGCCGAGCACGTCTTTTAAGTGTGCCGACGAGCCTGCGGGCTCGAACTCTGCGAGGCTTTTTGCAATAATGTTATGATGATGGCGCCGCCCCATCCCCTGCGGAGGATGGGGCGGCGTTATTCACAAAATCACTATTCTCTCAAATCGCCGCTGACGATGGCCTCGTATTCCGCAGCGGCCCGGTCAAATTCATCGTCGTCCTCGATGTCGAAAAGCTCATAGTCGTCCTCCTCCAGGGCCCGGTAGCCGTAGAGCAGGATGTCGTCGGAGCCGTCCAGGGGCCGGAGGGCGGCGTATTCCTTCCCCTCCGCGCCGAAGATGCCGAGCAGCTCCGCCTCCAGGCTCTCCCCGTCGTCGAATTCCAGGGTGATGATGTCCTCTTCCTCTTTGGGGTTGTTCTTCTTTTTGGACAAGGTTCCTATCCTCCCGAAAAAAGGGGGCCTCGATGAGGCCCCCTTTTGCGCTGAAATTATGGCTGTTTCAGCGGATGGCTCAGCACTCGAAGCCGCCGTCCACCTTGATGACCTGGCCGTCGATGAAGCTGGAGTCGTCGGAGGCGAGGAACAGGGCCACGGTGGCGATGTCCTCGGGCTTGCCGGCCCGCTTCACGGGGCAGGAGTCAATCATGAACTGCAGGGCGCCCAGGCCGCCGATGGAGTCCACCATGGCGGTGTGGATGAGGCCGGGGGCGATGCCGTTGACGCGGATTTCGGGGCCCAGCTCCCAGGCCATGGACTTGGTGAGGCCGGCGATGGCGTGCTTGGAGGAGATATAGGCGCCGAAGCCGTGGTGGGCCGCGAAGGAGGCGACGGAGCAGGTGTTGATGATGACGCCCTTGCCCTTGGCCTTCATGATGGGGGCGACCTGCTGCATGAGCACCAGCGCGGAGTTCACGTTGACGTTGAAGACATTCTCCCATTCCTCCATGCCGATTTCGGCCACGGCGGACATGCTGAGCATGCCGGCGTTGTTCATGAGGATGTCGACGGTGCCGTAGGCCTCCAGGGTCTTGTCCACGAGAATCTTGCAATCGGCAATATTGGAGGTATCCACGATGACATACATTCCCTCGCCGCCGGCGGCCTTGATCTCGTCCACGACTTCCTTGGCCCTGGCTTCGTTGCGGCCCGTGACGACGACCTTCGCGCCTTCCTTGGCGAAGAGAACGGCGGTGGCCCGGCCCATGCCGGAGGTGGAACCGGTGACGATTGCGACTTTGCCTTCCAGTTTCATTGCGTTTCTCCTTTATAAAAAAATAAAAATATTGCCGAAAGAAGATGACAATTACTTCCACAAGTTTTACATGAGATTGCGTGAAATGTCAAGAGCGGATTCCGTCGAATCTGCTGACCCTTCAGCTCCCGGCAGGGGCCACGGTTGCAATATACCCCACGCTCTGCTACAATCCGGGGGAAAGGATGTGACCGACATGCTGGATATGGAAATGCTGGGGAAGCTGGCTGAGGAGTGCGGCTTCACCTGCTGCGGGGAGCTGGATATGTCCACCCTGGAATTCAAGAGCGAGGTGCGGGACATGTGCGAGGTCAACACCTGCGGCCAGTGGAACCGGACCTGGGCCTGTCCCCCGGCCTGCGGCAGCCTGGAGGAGCTGCGGGACCGGGTGAAGGGCTATACCCGGGGGATTCTGGTGCAGACTGTGGGGCAGATGGAGGACAGCTTCGACGTGGAGACCATGATGGAGACCTCCGCAAACCACAAAAAGAACCTGGACAAGCTGTGGGACGAGCTGCGGAAGACCTGGCCCGGCCTCATGGCCATGGGCGCGGGGGGCTGCGGCCGCTGCGCGGAATGTACCTACCCGGACGCCCCCTGCCGCTTTCCGGACAAGCTCTGTCCCTCCATGGAGGCCTGCGGCCTCGTGGTGAACGAAGTGTGCACCGCAAACGGCCTCAAGTACAACCACGGCAAGGACACCATCTGCTATACCGGCTGCTTCCTGCTGGAGTAATACGAATTCTCCATGGGAGAAGGCAAGATTCGTATAAGCCCCGGGCGGCCCTCTACGGGAGGGCCGCTCCTTTTTCCGCCATACTCTCCCGATACCACCGCCCGGCGGCATCGGAGGCGGCGGCGCGGGCGGCGTTGATCTCCTCGAAGTGGAGGAGCAGCAGCTCCGTGAGAGCGGGGGAAAGGGCCCCCCGCCCGGCATCCTCCCGCAGCACCGCCATGGCCTCCGCCTCCGTCATGCCCTTGCGGTAGGGCCGGTCCTCGGTGATGGCGGAGAACACATCGGAGACGGCCATGATCCTTGCGCCCAGGGGGATGTCCCGGTCGTCCAGGTGGAAGGGGTAGCCCTTTCCGCTGAGCTTTTCGTGGTGGTAGGCGGCCCAGGGGGTGATCTGCTCAAAGCCCCGGATATCCTTCAGGGCGATGTAGGTATAGTAGGCGTGCTCCTTCATGACGTTGAATTCCTCGTCCGTGAGCTTGCCCGGTTTCTCCAGGATTTCCCGGGGCACCTTCAGCTTCCCCACGTCGTGGAGGAGCCCCGCGATTTTCATCATGCCGCACTCCGCCCGGGACATGCCCGCCAGCCTCGCGAGAAACTCCGCCGTGGCGGAGACCCCCGCAGAGTGCATGGCGGTGAAGGGGCTGCGGAAGTCGATGATGGCGGAGACGAACTCCGCCAGACGCACCGTCTCCGGAAGGGTGACGTTCTTCTCCTCCGGGAGGAAGGCGAGAAAGGCCCCGGAGGCATGCTGCATATCCATCCACACGGATTCCCGGCCCATGAGCCGGTCCAGCGCCTCCAGCACCTTTGGGTGGAATTCCGATTCCCCCACCTGGCCGATGACGCCCCGGATATAGCCAAGCTGGTTCAGCACCCGCTCCTCCGGCTTCAGGAGCAGAGACACTGCGTCCGCCAGGTGGATGACCTGGCCGATGAACCGGGGCCGGGTGACCACCTCCGTCAGCTCCCTGATCTTCCGCCAGGGGGACTGGCTCTCCCCCACAATCTCCGAGAGGAAGGCCGTGGCGGGGGTCTTGCGCAGCAGGGCGGCCCCGGCCTTCGCCAGGGCGCCGGGCAGAGCCTCCAGCTCCCGCAGGCTGCGCCCGGAGCGCATTATGACGGAGCCCACGTCGTGGAGAAGGGCGCCGTAAAAGGTGAGGCTCCGCTCCTGCACGGAGAATTCCATCTCCTCCGCCAGCCGGGCGGCCAGATAGGCCACCTGCTCATGGTGGCCCTCCACCTCCGGCTCGATGAAGTTCATGGCGGCGGCAAAGGCACGAATCAGATCCCGCATGGTGGTGAACGCTTGTTCCATGGCCCTCTCCCTCGTTTGAATGTCAATTATATCGATTGCTATTCAAAATAGTATCTTTCCCGGCTCGCTCTGTCAAGGGCGGAGAGGCGCCGAAGGAAGTCGAAAGAAAAAAATATCAGCAACCCCTTGACAAGTTGCTCACAGCTAACTATAATCAGTCTGTCGATGGTTAGATGAGACTAACCATCCCAACGGAAAGGAAGTGCAGGCATGATGCCCTTGAATCTGGCATCCCCCGGGGAGGAGAACACGGTCCTCCGGGTGGGAGGCAGCGCGGAGGTGCGGCAGCACCTGGCGGACCTGGGCTTCGTTGCCGGGGCCGGGGTGAGCCTTGTGAGCAAACTGGGCGGCAGCGTCATCGTGAAGGTCAAGGGCTCCCGCGTGGCCGTCAGCGAGGAAATGGCCCGGAAGATCATGATTTAGGTTGATATAGGGAGGAAAGAAAAGATGAAGACACTGAGAGATGTCGCCATCGGCGGCAGGGCGAAAGTGGTCCGGCTCCATGGGGAGGGCGCGGTGAAGCGGCGCATCATGGACATGGGCATCACCCGGGGCGTGGAAGTCACGGTGCGGAAGGTCGCCCCCCTGGGGGACCCGGTGGAGGTCACCGTGCGCAACTATGAGCTCTCCCTTCGCAAGGCGGATGCCGAGATGATTGAAGTCGAATAAAGGGAAACATTTTCCGGGGCCGCGGCCCCGATTTTTTACCCGCAGGCGTTAGCAAAAGCTAACGTCCAGAGACGGAGAAAGGAAGCAAGCCATGGATATCCGAATCGCCCTGGCGGGCAATCCCAACAGCGGCAAGACGACGCTGTTCAACGCCCTCACCGGCTCCAACCAGTTCGTGGGCAACTGGCCCGGCGTCACGGTGGAGAAAAAAGAGGGCCGGCTGAAAAAGCACGAGGGGGTCATCATCACCGACCTGCCGGGCATCTATTCCCTCTCCCCCTACACCCTGGAGGAGGTGGTGGCCCGGAACTACCTCATCGGGGAGCGCCCGGACGCCATTCTGAACATCATCGACGGCACCAACCTGGAGCGCAACCTCTATCTCACCACCCAGCTCACGGAGCTGGGCATCCCCGTGGTGCTGGCCCTGAACATGATGGACGTGGTGAAAAAGAACGGGGACAAGATTAACGTTTCCGAGCTTGGCCGCCAGATGGGCTGCCCGGTGGTGGAGATCTCCGCCCTCAAGGGGGAAGGGGTCACGGAGGCCGCCGAGGCCGCCATCAAGGCCGCGAAAAGCGGAAAAACGGTGCCGCAGCACCGCTTCTCCGGCCCCGTGGAGCACGCCATCGCCCACATTGAGGAGGCCATCGTCCACGAGCTGCCGGAGGAGCAGCAGCGCTGGTATGCCATCAAGGTCTTCGAGCGGGACGACAAGGTGCTGGAAAGCCTGAACATCCCGGCGGACAAAATGGCCCATGTGGAGGCGGACATCAAGGCCGCCGAAAAGGAGCTGGACGACGACGCCGAGAGCATCATTACCAACGAGCGCTATGTCTACATCGCCGGGGCCATCAAGGCCTGCTATACGAAAAAGAGCGCCGGGGCCCTCTCCGCCTCAGACAAGATTGACCGGGTGGTGACGAACCGCTGGCTGGGTCTCCCCATCTTCGCCGCGGTGATGTTCCTGGTGTACTGGATTGCCATGGTGGGCATCGGCGCCTCCGCCACGGACTGGGCCAACGACGGCCTCTTCGGGGACGGCTGGTTCCTCCTGGGCATTGGACGGGGGGCCTATGACGAGGTGGCGGAGGGCTACGGCGACGCCCTCACCGCCGTGGGCGCCTACGCGGACATCGACCCCGAGGACGAGGAATTTGACGCGGACGAGGCCCTCGGCATCCTCCGGGCCGTCACCGGCCCCGAGACCGCGTTGACCCTGGTGGAGGACGAGGAGACCCTTGCCACCGAGGAGGTCACCGTCTACTACGACATAATCGACGAGGATGACGAGAGCGCCTGGGGCGTCAGCTACCTGGAGGCGGTGGACCTTCTCGCGGAGGCGGGCTTTGAAGCTCCCGACCCGGCGGACTACGGCCCCTGGGTACCCGGCATCCCCGTGCTGGTGGGTTCCCTTCTGGAAAGGGCGGGCACCCCGGAGTGGCTGAGCGGCCTCATCAACGACGGCATCGTCGCCGGCGTGGGCGCGGTGCTGGGCTTCGTGCCCCAGATGCTGGTGCTCTTCTTCCTGCTGGCCTTCCTGGAGTCCTGCGGCTACATGGCCCGCATCGCCTTCGTGCTGGACCGCATTTTCCGCAAATTCGGCCTCTCCGGCAAGTCCTTCATCCCCATGCTGGTGGGCGTGGGCTGCGGCGTGCCGGGGGTCATGGCCTCCCGCACCATCGAGAACGAGCGGGACCGGCGCATGACCATCATGACCACCACCTTCATCCCCTGCGGGGCCAAGGTGCCCTTCATCGCCATGGTGGCGGGGGCCATCTTCGGCGGCAGCGCCTGGATTTCCACCTCGGCCTACTTCATCGGCCTCGCCGCCATTATCGTCTCCGGCGTGATGCTGAAAAAGACGAAGATGTTCGCCGGGGACCCGGCTCCCTTCGTCATGGAGCTCCCGGCCTATCACTGGCCCACCCTTGTGAACCTCCTGCGGAGCATGTGGGAGCGGGGCTGGTCCTTCATCAAAAAGGCGGGCACCATCATCCTCCTGAGCACCATCGTGGTCTGGTTCACCACCTACTTCGGCGTGGTGGAGGGTCAGTTCCGCATGCTGGGCGAGGAGGAGATTGACGCCTCCATCCTCGCCGCCATCGGCGGGGTCTTCGCCTGGATTTTCCGGCCCCTGGGCTGGGGCAACTGGCAGGCCGCCGTGGCCTCCATCACCGGCCTCGTGGCCAAGGAGAACATTGTGGGCACCATGGGCATCCTCTACGGCGGCGGGGAGGTCACCGCCTATGAGGCCATGGGCGCGGCCTTCACCGGCCTCTCCGGCTTCTCCTTCCTGGTCTTCAACCTCCTCTGCGCCCCCTGCTTCGCCGCCATCGGCGCCATCAAGCGGGAGATGAACAACGCCAAATGGACCTGGTTCGCCATCGGCTATCAGTGTGTGTTTGCCTACGCCGTGGCCCTTATGATTTACCAGATTGGCGGCCTCTTCACCGGCGGCGTGAACGTAATCGGCCTCATCGTGGCCCTGGCGGTCCTGGCCTGCATCGTCTACATGCTCTTCTTCAAGAAATATACCGAGGCCGTGAAGCTCACGGCGAAAATCCCGGCAAGGAGCTGATTTTATGAGCTGGCTTGCGCAGAACATCGGCACAATCATCGTCTGCCTCATCCTGGCGGGCATCGTCGCCGCCGCCGTCCGGCATCTGGTGCGCCAAAAACAAAGCGGCGGCTCCTGCGCCGGCTGCTCCTCCTGCGGGAGCTGCCCCCACTGCTCCTCCGGGGGCTGCCGCGGGGAGACGGACGCAAAGCTGAAAAAGCAAAGCTAATCTTCACTTTCTCTTCCTTCTTTATGTACGAGACGGACGCCGGGCATTTTCGCCCGGCGTCTGTCTCGTGGGGGGGCAGAATTGTTCAAATTGACCACTTGCAGATGCCCGCTCTTTCTGCTAGAGTATGGTCACAACGTGTGGCATTCAACTGCGTAAATCCGGTTGAGGGCCATGCGTCTATTTTTTTGCTCTCTTTTGAAAGGATGGGTTTTCAGTGGAGGATACCGCAAATCGTTATCTGGGGGAGGAGCGGATCGGCAGGCTCATGGGGAAATACGCCGTTCCGTGCATCATCTCGCTCCTGGTGGGCGCGCTGTACAACATCGTGGACCAGATCTTCATCGCCAACGCCGTCTACCTCGGCTCCTACGGCAACGCCGCCAACACCGTGGTCTTCCCCCTGACGGTGATTGCCCTGGCCATCGCCGTCATGATTGGGGACGGGTGCTGCGCCTATGTGAGTCTCAGCCTGGGGCGCGGGGAGCCGGAGAGCGCCGGAAAGAGCGTGGGCAACTCCGTGGTGATGGTGGTGCTGGGTGGGCTGCTGCTGATGGCGGTCTATCTTGTTTTCAGCCGTCAGATCATCGCCCTCTTCGGCGGCACCGTGAACGAGGAGACCTTTTTCCAGGCCCGGGAATACTTCTTCTACATCACCCTGGGCATCCCCCTTTATATGTTCGGCCAGGCCATGAACCCCATCATCCGGGCCGACGGCAGCCCCCGCTTCGCCATGGTCTCCACCCTGGCGGGGGCGGCGGTGAACATCGTGCTGGACCCGATCTTCATCTTCACCTTCCGCTGGGGCATGATGGGAGCGGCGGTGGCCACGGTGCTGGGGCAGGCGCTCACGGCGGCCCTTGCCCTGTGGTACCTCCTGCACATGAAGCAGGTCCGCCCCAAAAGGGCGGACCTCCGGCTGTCGGGCGGCGTATGCAGACGGACCCTCACCCTGGGTATGACCAGCTTCCTCTCCCAGGTATCCCTGGTGGCGGCCATGGCGGCCATCAACAACATGATCCGCAAATACGGGGCCATGGATTCGGTGTTCGGCCTCACGGAATACGCCCAGATTCCCATGGCGGTGGTGGGCATCGTCATGAAATTCTTCCAGATTGTCATCTCCATCGTGGTGGGCATGGCGGCGGGCTGCATCCCCCTGGTGGGCTTCAATATGGGGGCCGGGAAGAAAGCGCGGGTGAAGGAGCTCTTCACCCGGCTGCTCATCGCGGAGGCGGCGGTGGGGGCCGTCGCCCTCCTCATCGTGGAGCTGCTGCCCGGTGCGCTCATCCGCATCTTCGGCGCGGCCAATGAGAGCGTGTACTACACCCAGTTCGCCCTCCGGGCCTTCCGCATTTACCTCTGCATGATGGTCTTCGCCTGCGTGAACAAGGCCTGCTTCATCTTCCTCCAGGCCATGGGAAAAGCCGCCGCCTCCACGCTCCTCTCCATGATCCGGGAGATCGTTTTCGGCGTCGGCTTTGCGCTGCTGCTGCCCCTGTTCCTGGGGCTGGACGGGGTGCTGTGGTCCATGCCCCTCTCGGATATCCTCACCTTTGTCATCGCCGCCTTCCTCATCGCGGGCACCTACAAGGAGCTAAGCCGGTAGCTGGATGCGGAAGACGATGCGCCCATTCTCCGGCATGGCGGCGCTGATTCTCCCCTTGTGGGCCTCCACGATGGCCTTGGCGATGCTGAGCCCCACCCCGTGGCCGCCGGAGGAGCGGGCCCGGGAGGGGTCGGCGCGGTAGAAGCGGTCAAAGAGCCGGTCCAGCTCCGGGCGGTAGTCCGGGCGGCAGGCGTTGGACACCTCCAGGAGGATGCTCCGGCGGCTCTTTTCCAGAGAGAGGGTGATCTCGCTCTCCGGCAGGCTGTATTTCACCGCGTTTTCCAGCAGGGTGGAAAGGGCGGTCTGAAGGGCGCCCTCATCCCCATTAAAGGTGATGCCCTCCGCCACCTGGGCGGAAATGCTCTTGCCCCTGGCCTCGGCCATGCGCCGGAAGGGGGCCAGGGTGTCCCACACCGCGCCGCTGAGGTCAAAATCGTAGCGGTCCCGGATGGGGGCCTCCTCATCCCAGCGGGAGAGGAGCACCAAATCGCCCACCAGGCCCGTCATCTGCGCGACCTCCCGGCGGATGCCCTGTGCCCACTCGTTCCCTTCATCCTCCATGCAGAGGATGTCCGCATGGGAGGAGATGACGGCCAGGGGCGTTTTCAGCTCGTGGCTGGCATCGGTGATGAACTGCTTCTGGCTCTCCATGTTCCTGGCGATGGGGGCGAGGGTACGCCGGGAAAAGGCCAGCACCAGCAGGAAGGTGACGATGAGTCCCCCCAGTGCCACCAGGGCGCTGATGAGAAGGATGCTCTCCATGGAGCGGAGCTGGTTGGCCGCGTTCAGGAAAATGATATATTCCCCCTCGCCGCCGCTGCCCCGGAGATAGCGATACTGGCCGACAAAACCCCGGTCGCTTTTCTCCCCGGCGGCGGCGGCGTAGTACTGCTCCGCCTCCTCCTCGCTGACGGCGGCGATGGCCCCCATCTCCTTGCGCCCCTCGCCGCCCTCACTGTCCGCCCAGACCACGAAGAAGCGGGTCTCAAAGGGGGTCTCCGGCGTGATGGGTTGAGTGAAGGGGGAGGGCTCCCGCTCCGGGCGGTTAAGGCCCATCCCCCGGGGAAAGCGCCCCCCGTTCTCCGCGAGCAGCGCCAGGGTGCCGTCCAGATTGGAGACGGTGATGTGCCGGTAGACCAGGTTGATGCCCGATACCAGGATGAGAAAGACGATGAAAATGGCACTCATGGCCGTGAGGATGAAATTCCGCCGCAGACGCTTCAGCATTTCTTTTCCTCCAGCTCATAGCCCACGCCCCGGATGGAGCGGAGGGACACCCCGGCGGAGAGCTTTTCCAGCTTCCGCCGGAGATTGGCGATGTTGGTCCACACCACGTTAATCTCCGCCTCGCTGTCCCAGCCCCAGAGCTTTTCCATCAGGTCCTCGGTGGAGAAAATCTTCTCCGGGTTTCGCATGAACAGCTCCATGAGCTGGTATTCCTTGTTGTTCAGCCGAAGGCTGCCCCCCGGGGCCGAGAGCTCATAGTTCCCCGCGTTGAGGCTCAGATCCCCCAGGGTGAGGATATCGGCGGCGTAGCTCCCGCTGCGGCGCAGCAGGGCCTTCACCCGGGCAAGAAACTCCGCCATGGCGAAGGGCTTGGGGAGGTAGTCGTCCGCCCCGGCCTCCAGGCCCAGGACCCGGTCGGAAACTTCGCTCCGGGCCGTCAGCAGCATCACGGGGGTGCTGTTCCCCCCGGCCCGCAGGGCCCGAAGGACGGAGATGCCGTCCGGGCCCGGCATCATCACATCCAGGATGATGCCGTCATAGGTCCCCGCCCGGGCATACTCCAGGGCATCCTCCCCGTTTTCCACCGCGTCCACGGTGTATTTGTTCTTCTCCAGCACCGCCTTCAGCGCCTTGGTGAGCTCCCGCTCGTCATCCGCCAGCAGCAGCTTCATGCTCTCACTTCCTTTTCCTTTGACGGAACCTATTATACAGGTTTTCTTCCTCCAGGGAAACGCTTCTTTACAAAATGTTCACAGAAACCCGACTTCGTTTTTAAGGTCATTTTAAGTTGGGCCGCTATACTGGCCCCAGAAACGGAAGGGAAGTGAGAAAGATGACCACGGAAGCGAAGGGCAAGGTAAGCTTCAAGTTTGAGCGCATCGAAAAGAAGTTCTGGATGAGCCGGGCCCAGTACGAAGCCCTGCGCCCGGTGCTGGAGGCCCATACCGAAGGCGACGCCTATGGGGAGAGCACCATCCTGAACATCTATTACGACACGCCGGATTTCGCCCTCATCCGCCGCTCCATCGAGCGCCCCTTCTTCAAGGAAAAGCTGCGGCTGCGGAGCTACGGCATCCCCGGCGAAGAGGACAGGGTTTTTGTGGAGCTCAAGCGCAAGCTGGACGGCATCGGCTACAAGCGGCGCGTCTCCCTCCCCTTTAAAGAGGCCAAGCGGCTCCTGCGGGGGGAAGCGGTGGAGGGGAAGGATCCCCAGGTCATCGCGGAGATCGCGGAGTTCGTGGAGCGTTACCGCCCCCGGGCGGCGGCCTGCCTCAGTTACCGGCGCTTTGCCCGCACGGACCTGGAGGACCCGGAGCTGCGCATCACCATCGACACGAAGCTGCGCTGGCGCACGGAGGATGCGGAAAACCCCTCGGAGGAGGGGATGCAGCCCATCATGGCGGACGACAGCCGGGTGCTCATGGAGGTAAAGTGCCTCCGGGGCATCCCCCCCTGGCTCCTTACGGAGATGAGCCGCCTGCGCATCTATCAGGCCCCCTTTTCAAAGATCGGCGAAGCTTTTACGAACCACATCGCCCCGAATCTGAAGTTCTCGGCAACGTAACACAGAAAGGAAGAACGAACATGCTCAACAGTATTCTGACTTCACCCATCACGCTCCCGGGGCTGCTCATCTGCCTCGGCTGCGCCCTCATCCTGGGGGTGCTCACCGCCCTGGTTTTCAGCTTCAAGACCCGCATTTCCACCTCCCTGGCCCTGACCCTGGCCATCCTGCCGGTGGCCATGTGCATGGTGGTGGTCATGATCAACGGCAACCTGGGCATCGCCGTGGCCGTGGCCGGCGGCTTCACCCTGGTCCGCTTCCGCTCCATCGCCGGCACCGGCCGGGAAATCAGCGCCGTGTTCATCGTCATGACCCTGGGCGTCATCACCGGCATGGGCTATGTGGGCATCGCCCTCGTGTTCTTCGCCCTGGTGGCCCTGGTGGTGCTCCTGCTCACCGCCCTGCACTTCGGCGGCGCCGGCGACAAGCTCCTGCGCATCACCATCCCCGAGGACTACGACTACACCGCCCTCTTCGACGACATTTTCACGAAATACGGCGTCAAGGCCCAGCTGGACCGCATCAAGACCACGAATCTGGGCAGCCTCATCGACGTGACCTACCGGGTGGCCATGCCGGGGAGCACCTTCCCCAAGGAGATGCTGGATGAGCTCCGCACCCGCAACGGGAACCTGGGCATCATGGTCGCCAACTACGTGCCGGAACGGGAGGCCCTTTGACGGGCCTCCCCCGGCGGAGGATTTGAACTATGAATAAAACTGCGAAAATCACCCTCATCTGCGTCCTGGTCCTGCTCCTCATCGGGGCGGCGGCCTACGGCGTCATCCACGGGCACAGCCTCTCCGCCGCCGCCACGGACCACCAAAGCGAGAGCGTGGACAACCTGCTGGAATACAGCCAGCACCTGACGGAGAGCCTGGAGGCGGGCGTCAGCAGCGGCGAAGTCACCGTCACCCTCGCCGACGGGGCCAGCCGCGCCTCCGCCGCCGCGGTCTCTGTGGCGGGGGACACCGTCACCATCCGCACCCCCGGTACCTACCGGCTCAGCGGCAGCCTCTCCGACGGGCAGGTCGCGGTGGACGCCGACGGGGACGTGGTGCTCATTCTGGACGGGGTCAGCATCACCTGCGCCGAGGACGCCGCCATCAGCATCCTCTCCGCCGACTTCGTGCAAATCTACCTGGCAGAGGGCAGCGAAAACTTCCTCCAGAGCGGCGCGGAAACCGAGATCACCGCCGACGCGGCGGACCCGGAGGCCACCGGCGGGGCCCTTTACAGCAAGGCGGACCTCACCCTCGATGGGGAGGGCTCCCTCACCGTGCGGGGCTATCTCAACAACGGCATCGCCTCGGCGGACAACCTCCTCATCCTGGGGGGAACGCTGGACGTCACCGCCGTGAACAACGGCATCAAGGGCAAGGATTCCCTCACCGTCACCGGCGGGACCATCACCGTCCTCTCCGGGGGCGACGGCCTCAAATCCGACAACGACACGGACGCGGGCTGCGGCGCCGTGAACATCCGGGGCGGCAGCATCAGCATCACAAGCTGCGGGGACGGCATCCAGGCGGAAACGGACCTCACCGTCTCTGACGGGGTCATCACCGTCATCGCCGGGGGCGGCGCGGGGGATTCCACCTCCGTGGACCAGCTCCTGGAGAACGCCTCGGAAAACTGGGGCGGGATGTTTACCGATTGGGAGGACTTCCGGCTTCCCGAGGACTTTGAGGGCATGGAGCGCCCCGAGGACATGGAGCTGCCCGAAGGCATGGAGCGCCCCGAGGGCATGGAGGCCCCGGCGGAGGGCTCCTTCGGCGGGGGAAAGCCCGGCGGCTTCGGCCGGTTCGGGGAGACGGACGGCACCGAGAGCACCGAGAGCACCGAGAGCGGCTTTGGCTTCGGGGGTGGCATGTTCGGGGACTTCGGGGACATGTTCGACCTTGAGAGCAGCTCCTCTTCCTCCGACGATACCAGCACCAAGGGCCTCAAGAGCCACGGCGACCTCACAATCACCGGCGGCACGATTACCGTCTCCTCTCTGGACGACAGCATCCATGCCGACGGCAGCGTGACCATCGCCGCCGGGGTCCTGACCCTCGCCGCCGGGGACGACGGCATCCACGCCGACGGGACCGTTTCCATCTCCGGCGGGAGCATCGATATCATCCAGTCCCACGAGGGCATCGAGGGCCACAAAATCCTGGTCTCCGGGGGCGATGTCTCCCTGAAAGCCGCCGACGACGGCTTCAACGCAAACGGCGGCAGCACCACGGGCTTCTTCGGCGGCACCGCAGCCGCCGCCTCCGACGACCTGCCCCTCCTGCGCATCACCGGCGGCACCGTCTATGTCAGCGCCGACGGGGACGGGCTGGATTCCAACGGCGACCTTATCATCGAGGGCGGCACCGTCATCGTGGACGGCCCCACAAACAGCGCCAACGGCGCCCTGGATTCCGGCACGGAGAGCGGCGGCAGCCTCCTGGTCAGCGGCGGCACGGTCATCGCCATCGGCGCTTCGGGCATGGCGGAGACCTTCGACAGCGCTTCCGCCCAGTGCTCCTTTGCCGTCACCCTCTCCGGCACCCAGGCCGCGGGCACGGTGATTACCGTCGCCAGGTCGAGCGGCGAGGTGCTGTTCACCCACACATCCGCCAAGAGCTTCAGTTCCGTGGTCTTCTCCAGTCCCGACCTCACCCTTGGGGAAACCTATCTCCTCACCGTGGGGGACAGCACCACGGAAGTAACTCTCACCGACGTGTCCACCGGCTCCTCCGGCGGCATGGGCGGTTGGGGGAACATGGGCGGCGGCTTCGGCGGCGGTCACGGCGGCCACCGGGGATAAATAAGCGGGCAAAAACCGGCGAAACCCCCTGCCACCCGGCAGGGGGTTCCATCACTCAGACATAGGCGGCGATGGCCTTCTCCACCACCTTGTTCAGCGAAACGCCCTCGGACTGCGCCGCCAGGGACAGCCTGCGGTGAAGCTCCGGCGGGATGCGCACATTGAACATTCCGCTGTATTCCCTCTGTGGCTCCTTCCCGATTTCCGCACAGAAGGCCAGATAGTCGTCCACCGCCTTCTGAAACTCCGCCTCAAGGCTCCCGGCATTATCCGAAAAGAAGTCCACCAGGTCATCAATGCCCAGGATTTTCCCGTAGAACACCCTGTCCTCAACGGAGTATTCCGGCTTCGCGCAATATCCCTTGTAGTGAAGCAGATTATCGTTTTTCATATATGACCATGCTCCTTCAGAAAAGTTACGACAGAATCCACCGACGATTTGACCATTTCATCACCCGGATGAGGCCTGTGCAGCATGATTGCGGCCTTGGTCCCGGGATGGTAGAATTTGACCCTTGAGCCGGATGTCGCGCCCTTGCCGGATTCCAGATAACCAAAGTGTGCCATGATTTTACGCAGCTCAGAATATCGGAAATCCGCCGGTGTCGGCTTTGAGCAGAGCTTATCCAATAGTGTCTCTATCCTGCTCATTTTATGCGCGGCGCCTCCTTGCGTGACCGAATTTCAGTTACATATACATTGTAGCACTCTTTGCGCCGTTGTCAAGGAGTGCTTTGCATGGCTGCCGCCGGATTTCCCGTCTTTCATCTCTTCCTGCTTTGCACATCCGCCCCCGGCGTGGTATGATATCCCCATCCAAACAAACGAAAGGCGGCGACCGCCATGGACCATGCCTACACCCCCCGCTACCCCCATCTCTGCGCGCCCCTCACCCTGGGGAAGCTCACCCTTCGCAGCCGCATGTGCTCCGCCCCCATGGGCTTCCCGGACCTGACGGAGGACGGCTGTCTCACGGAGGGGGCCATCGCCTTTTATGAGAACCGGGCCAGGGGCGGGGCCGCCATCGTCACCGTCAGCGAGGCCTGCGTGGACTATGCCCACGGCAAGGGCCACGGGCGGCTCATCAATTTGCAGAATCCCGGCGTGCTGGCGGGGCTCACCAACGTTTCCCGGGCCATCCGCCGCCACGGGGCGGCGGCCTCCATCGAGCTGAACCACGCGGGCATGCTCTCCGCCTTCGACGCCCCCGCCGGGGCCGCGGGGGACGGGAGCGTCCACTACGGCCCCACGGACTGCGTGATGCCGAACGGCACCGTTGTGCGGGGCATGGACAAGGACATGATTCGGGAAACGGTGGATTTGTTCCGCTCCGGGGCGGCGCTGGTGAAACGGGCGGGCTTTGACATGCTCATGCTCCACGCGGGCCACGGCTGGCTGCTGCACCAGTTCCTCTCCCCCCGCACCAACACCCGCACCGATGAATACGGCGGCAGCCTCCCTAACCGCGCCCGCCTCACCCTGGAGGTGCTGGATGCCATCCGGGAGGCAGTGGGGCCGGACTTTCCCATCGAGCTGCGCTTCTCCGCCATGGAGCTGGCGGAGGGGGGCGTCACCCCGGATAGCGCCATCGAGTTTGCAAAGCTCGTGCAGGACAGGGTGCAGCTCCTCCACGTCTCCGCCGGGGGCGAGCCGGATTTCGGCGTCACCCACCCCCCCATGTTCGCGGAGGCGGGCTGCAACGTGAAATACGCCTGCGAGATCAAAAAGCACGTCCATGTCCCCGTGGCCGCCGTGGGGGCCCTGGGAGACCCGGCACAAATGGAAGAAATTATCGCCTCCGGGCAGGCGGACGTCGTCTGCATGGCCCGGGCGCTGCTGGCGGACCCCCAGCTCCCCAAAAAGGTAGAGCAGAACCGCACGGAGGACATCGTCCCCTGCATGCGCTGCTTCATGTGTCATGCCGAGCGGATGCTCACCCAGACCCGCATCTGCGCCCTGAACCCGGAGATCGGCCGGGAGGTGGAGGCGCGGAGCACCCCGCCCAAGGCGGCAAAGCCCCGGCGGGTGCTGGTGGCGGGGGGCGGCCCCGGCGGGATGCAGGCGGCCCTCACCGCCGGGAGGCGGGGGCATTCGGTCACGCTGTGCGAAAAGGGCCCCCGACTGGGGGGCCTGCTCCTCTGCGAGGAGGGGGTGCCCTTCAAGGCCGCGCTGGAAAAATACGTCGCCGTCCAGACCCGGCAGCTCCGGGCGGAGGGGGTGGAAGTCCGCCTGAACACGGCGGTCACCCCGGCCCTCGTAAGGGAGCTGCGGCCCGATGCCCTGCTGGTGGCCATCGGGGGTGAGCCCGCCATTCCGCCCATCCCCGGCATCCGGGACGGGAAGGTCATCCCGGTGACGGAGGTCGCCCGGCGGCTGGGGGAGATCGGGCAGCGGGTCGCCGTGCTGGGGGGCGGCCTGGCGGGCTGCGAGGCGGCCATTTTCCTCGCCGGGGAGGGGCGGCAGGTCACGGTGGCGGAGCAGCGGAGCGAGGCCGCCCCGGACGCGAACCCCCGGCACCGCCCCCTGCTGCTGGAAAAGCTGAAAGCCGCCGTCACCCTGCGCACCGGGCACACCGCCCTCGCCGTCACGGCGGAGGGCCTCCTCTGCCGGGACGGGGCGGGGCAGGAGACGATGATTGGGGCGGACACGGTCATCTGCGCCGCGGGGATTAAGCCCCTCGCCGGGGAGCGGGACGCCCTGCGGGGCACCGCCCCCATCGTGGAGATCATCGGGGACTGCGCAAAGCCCGGCCTCATCCGGGACGCGGTGTTCCGGGGCCACCACGCCGCCCTGGATTTGTGAGGGGAAAGCGTTTTTCTTCCCCCGGCCCTTGCCGGGCAGGGAAAAATAGGGTAGAATGTGTGCAATCAAATAAGAAAGGGTGCGTTCAATATGACTGAATTTCTGGACAAGGTCGTTTCCCTCATGACCACCGCCGGGGGCAAGATTATCCTCGCCGTGGTGGTGCTCATTGTGGGCAGCCTCATCATCAAGGCCCTGGTGAAGGCCCTGGACAAAATGAAGAGCTTCGGCAAGCTGGAGCCCACGGTGCGGAGCTTCCTCCACAGCCTGGTGCGCATCGCCCTCTACATGCTGCTCATCATCGCCGTCATCGAGGTGCTGGGCATCCCCATGACCTCGGTCATCACGGTGCTGGCCTCCGCCGGGCTGGCCATCGGCCTCAGCCTCCAGGGGGCGCTCAGCAACTGCGCCGGCGGCCTCATGATTCTCTTCTTCAAGCCCTTCAAGGTGGGGGACTATATCAGCGCCTCCGGGGCCGAGGGCACCGTCAGCTCCATCACCGTCTTCTACACCCACGTCCTCACCGTCGACAACAAGCGCATCACCGTCCCCAACGGGGCGCTGATGAATGCCAACGTGGTGAATTTCAGCTCGGAGGAGAACCGCCGGGTGGATTTGGTGTTCAAGGCCGCCTTCGGCACCGACGCCAACCTGGTGCAGGGCGTGATGCTCAAGGCCGCCGAGGAGACCGAGGGCGTGCTGGCCTCCCCCGCCCCCTTCGCCCGCTTCAGCGGCTGCGCCGACAATGCCCAGGAATTCACCCTGCGGTGCTGGTGCGCCTCCGGGGACTACTGGAACGTGTACTTCGACCTGCTGAGCAACGTGAACGCCGCCTTCGGCGCCGCGGGCATCGCTGCCCCCGCCACGAAGCTGGACGTGAAGCTGGAAAACAAATAAAGATTTCTGCCGCAGCGGGCGAGGGGGAAGTCCCCCCGCCCGTTGTTTTTTGCCCCGTGTCATGGTATCATGGACACAAAAACAAACGGAAACGGAGGCAGCGCGAGGGCAAGACCCAACGACCCCTATTTCCGGGACCGGGAGCAGTTTATCAACCCGGAAAGGAACCTGTCCCGCGCGGCTGGAAAAGGAGGGTGCATAAATGGCAACTTATGGAAAAGGCGTTTACTCCTTCTACGACCTCCCCCACGACGGGGAGATGGTGCGCCACGGCCTCACGGAGAAAAAGACCGTCACCGAGCCGGAGCGGGAGACCCCCGTCATCCGGGAGGTGGACGTGGTGGTGGTGGGCGGCGGCCCCGGCGGCGCGGCGGCGGCCGTCACCGCGGCCCGGCAGGGGGCGAAGACCGTCCTCGTGGAGCGCTACGGCCACCTGGGAGGCATGGCCACCGGCGGCCTCGTGAACATCATCCCCAACCTGGCGGACATCGGCGGAAAACAGGGCATCGGCGGCTTCTGCGAGGAATTCATCCGGCGTGTCGCCGCCCGGGGCGCCGCCTCCTTCCCCCCGAAAACCAGCTGGGGCGCCCCCGACGGGCCCCTGGTGGAAAAGTATCTGACGGCCAACATGGGCCACTTCTATGTCCGGGAGAACGAAAAGGGGGAAAAGGTGGTGCTCTATACCGCCGTCATCGACCCCGAGGTGGGAAAGGACGAGCTGGCCATCATGGCGGAGGAGGCCGGGGCGGAGCTGTTGCTGCACACCTGGGTGGTGGCCCCTATCCTGGAGGGAAACCGGGTCATCGGCGTCCTCACGGAGAGCAAGGCCGGGCGGCAGGCGCTGCTGGCCAAGGCGGTCATCGACGCCACCGGGGACGGGGATCTCCTCCCCTTCCTCCCCACGGAGATCATTGACGACATGGCACCCGGCACCCGCATCGCCCAGTTCGGCTTCGTCCACTGGATCTGCGGCGTGGATTTGGAAAAATACGACGCCGCCGGGCCGGAGGCGCGGCGGGCGGCGGAGCAGGCCGTCACGGCGGCGGGAGGCAGCCCCTTCTTCTGCCGGGGCCTCCTGGACCACCAGAGCGGCGTGGTCTGGGTCCACCGGCTCATCGGCTCCCTCCACCAGACCGACCCGGAGGAGATGACCTTCATCGACGCCGGAGCACGGCGGAAGGCGGTGAAGTCCTGGGAGCTGATGAAAAAGCACATGCCCGGCTTTGAAAACAGCTTCCTCATGCTCTCGGCCCCCCAGCTGGGCACCTCCGGCGGGCGGCGCATCCGGGGTGAATACTACCTCACCGAGGCGGACATGGACAGGGACGAGCCCTTCGGGGACACCATCGCCGTCTTCCCGGACAACGACCGGGGGGAAAAGTCCCTCACCCACCGGCAGACCTATGTGCCCTACCGGGCCCTGCTGCCCAAAGAGGTGGAGGGCCTCCTCGTGGCCTGCCGGGCCTTCTCGGCGGACCGGGAGTTCAGCGAGTTTTTCAACCTCATCCCCCACTGCATGTGCTTCGGACAGGCGGCGGGAGCGGCGGCGGCCATCGCCGTGAAAAAGGGCATCGCCCTCTCCCGGGTCCCCTATGGGGAGCTGCGGGAAGCCCTCCTCGCCGGGGGCGCCATCCTGCCGGAGTAATACGAATCATCCATATGGAATCAGACAGGCTTTGCATGAGGGGGGCGAAAGCCCCTTGCCTCCCGCCGGGGGGCGTGGTAAGATGGGCGGGCCGGACCCCTGCGGAGCCCGGAGCGCGGAAAGCATTTTTATTTTGTGAAACCCGGAGGGATTCATGGACAATCTGAATTGGAGTCTTGCCATCGACGTCATCATCGTCCTCATCATCCTCTTCCTCTTCCTCAAGGGCAGACGGGACGGTGTGGTCAAAAAAATCGGCAGCGTGGCCGCCCTGGCGGCGGCACTGGCCCTGGGGAGCTATTCCAGAAAGGCCTATGCGGAGACCGTGGCGGCCCGCTGGGTGCAGCCCGCCATCCTGCGGGGGCTGGAAAAGGCCCGGCAGAGCCTCGGGCTGGAGGACCTCACCGGGAACCTCCAGGACATCCTGAACAGCGCGGGTCTCCCCGGTTTTCTGAAATCCGACGTGGTGGGCGAGACCATGGATAAGTTCGGCCTCTCCCTCGGCTCCGCCGGGCTGTCCGACGCCGCCTCCGTCATCGCCGTGCGCCTCAGCGGCTGGCTGCTGTTTTTGGTGGGCGCGGTGCTGGCCTTTGCGGTGGTGAAAATCATATTCGTGGGGGTCTGCGACCCCGTCATCCGCAACTTCCCCATCGTCGACAAGATCAACGGCTTCATGGGGGCCGTGCTGGGGCTGGCGGAGGGCGTCATCCTCGCCCTCGCGCTCCTGTGGCTGGTGTATCACCTGGTCCCCGGCCTCTCCCGGCCCGGCGGACCCCTCTCCCCGGAGGCGGTGTCAAAGTCCTATGTCACCCGCTTTGCCTTCCAGCTATTCCCGAATATGTTCAGTTAGCCTTGATGTTTTTCTGCGTTGCAACGCCCGCGCCTCGGCTGAGGCGCGGGCGTTGTCGGACGATGTGATAACGGGGATGGTTCTCCTTGCCCCCTTTTTGATGTGGTGAGTCAGCAAGAATCGTCCCCGTTGACTCTCTGGCGAGTACGATGAAAAGCTGTTCACCGTTATGACGGAAGTAGAACTGTCCTATCAGTTTTACTCCTGGCTCTGCGACTTCGGCAACAGGGTTATAATCATAGCGCCAGAGCTGGCGGAGAAGTGACCCGGAGACATGGATAAATACCGTAGCCTGTATTATACGTCAGTATTCATCATCTTCCGACGGTTTCTATTTGACAAGTGATTTGTAATGGCATAAAATTATGGTTAAAGGTCATTCCCGTTAAAGGAGGTGGAGGAATTATGAATACCACGTTAATACAGGCGCTTAAGATTGCAAGGTTTCGCGGACTATATGGGCTAAATGTCGATGATTTATCAAGAATTAACGTTTTTGTCGGCTTAAATAACAGCGGAAAGACGAGCGTCCTGGAAGCAATTAAAATACTGTCGGCTCCAAAAGATATCGGCCAATTGGTAACGGTAGCTCTCCATCGTTCTGGAGCAGGCTCAGAAAAGAAAAGGAAGAACTTGGTTAACTATCTCCTCAGTATTTTCCATCAGGAACCTGACAAAGACGAGGTTGAAGAAAAAGTCTACAGCATTCAGATGTCTATGACGATGGGCAACCATCAGTATAATTATGAGGCTGATGGAACGCTGGGTGATATCATCACCTCAGTAGGTGAACACTATCAGGCCCTTGATATTGCAATTAAAACATCCGTGGATAGCGGGAAATTTGCTTACACGACCAACCGAATCATTAATGAACAGGAGAACGTTTTTGAAGCCAAGGAACGGCCTGTTGTCAATGCTTTATATATGTCATCATCCGTAAACTATTATCAAAGCTGCGCAAAATTTCTATCCTCATATATTTTGCGGGAAGGTAAAGCGGATATAATGCAAATCCTTCAGTCGTTTGATTCGAATATCGAAGATATCAGCATTTTAGGTGATGACATTTATTTATACAATTCGACCTCTGGCTCGTTGCCTCTTTTTGCATATGGGGTCGGTTTACAAAAAGCTGTTTTACTCACTGCACTTGTTGCCTATACCCAAGATGGGGTTTTGCTGATAGATGAGATTGATAACGCAATTCATATTAGCGCATTTGAAAACGTTTTTTCCTGGTTTATAAAGGCTTGCAAAGAATACAATGTTCAGGCCTTTGTCTCTACGCATAGTGCCGAAGCTATTGATGCAATTATTAGGATTACAAGTAAAATAAGCACCACCGAAGATATTTTGCGGGTGTTTACTCTAAGAAAAGATGGGAAAAGCAATATTACCCGCTGTAAAAAGAGGAATGGACAAGATGCACTTCGTGATAGAGAGCAGTTCGGAATGGAGTTGCGTGTATGAGATCCATTTTACTGTGTGAGGGGCCAGATGATCTTTGGTTTTCTGCCTATTATCTCCACAAAGTTGCTGGCTGGGATACCTGTAATACCATAAATGACTTATGGCCGCTTTATAAGGTATATCCCGCAAACAGAAAACAACTCGTAGAATACATGTCCAAGGGGATTGACAGTGTGGCTATTTGGTGCGTCGCTGGGAAAGATGCGTTTGACTTGCCAATTGCAACAATACTCGATAAATTTATCTCTGCCTATCCATTTGATCCAGTTAACTCTATCGTAATCCTACGAGACAGGGATACAGATACAGAAGAAAGCGTGCTTGCACATATATCAGCTCTCTTTTGCAATAAAGTTACCTTGTCAAATCACAGCACGTCAGTCTACTCTGAGAGCATTGATGGTGAAGAGGTCCGAATCAACATAACGCCAGTACTCATTCCTTTCAATGATTGTGGCGCAATTGAGTCCCTGTTAATGGCGTCAATACGGGAGGAAAATACGGAAGGTCAAATAATTGTTGACGAAGCTTGTTCTTACATTGATGGTTTAGTGAATAATCACGATGTAGGTCAACTCTATTTGACCCATGCGCGCGAAATAATTAAGGCGAAATTCGCTGCTACTATCGCTGCAACGAATCCCGGACACGCAACAGGGCTCTTCCAAGACCTTGTAATGTCTTGTCCCTGGGAAAAATCTGAATACGTTAAATCTCATTTTGATGTTATTGTTCATGCGGTGACTACCCCTATTGATTAGTGCAAGTTCCTAATAATCCATTCAAGAAGCTAACGCCCCAAGGGGTTCGCATCCATAGAAAAGGATATCTGGGAGACAAAAGGGATAGTTCTAATTGACTCCTTTTTGATGTGGGGAGTCAGCGAGAACCATCCCCGTTGACTCTCAAGGAGTCCGTGCCGCAGTACAGGACAGGGGGACGGTTCTTTTGTCTTAAAACCTTCCAGACAAAAGAACCGTCCCCCTGTCTGAGAAAAGACTTTAATGAAAGACAAAAAGCGGTAGATTAACTATATTCCTTGTTATGAGTTATAAAATCTGTTAGAATACTATTATAACAGCTTAGTTCATGGGGATAGACTTATGAAAGATAGGGTTCTCTAGTACATTGGACTAAATGGGATGGAAGTCCAAAAATCCCTTGAATGAAATCTATGCCAATATGAGATTCTTTTGAGAAAGGATATCAGAGAACATGTGTTGCACTAACTGTGGAAATAAGATCCCAGATGGGTCCAAGTTCTGCCCTGAATGTGGCAGAAAAGTTGGCTCAGATGCTTACGAGACGTTAGACAATAATTCTTATTCACCTGGAACGCTTACCGTAATGCGAACCAGCTCTGGAATGGCTGCAGCAGTAAATACAAGAATATTTGTAGATGGGGAATTGAAAGACACCATTGGTGCAGGGCATTCAGCGTCTTTTCTGTTGGATGCGGGAGAACATGTTGTCGAGCTTAAAACCCCTGGGAACAAGGGCATAACAAGAAACACCACTATTCGCCCTGGTATTGAAACAACGATTCGTTTTCAGCTTAATATGTTTGCCGAGGGCTATCATAAAGTTCTTGGTATCTCAGATTCGGTAGCTTCAACCGCGACCACACATACTCAGCCAGTAGTTGACGTGCGGTCCGTTCCTTCACAGGCAGGAAAAAATGATGTCCAAAGCGGGCGTAGATGCAGAAAATGCGGCGGCCCTATGACTATTCAAACGATATCAGAGTCCAGAAAAGCTGGATGTGGAACCCTTATTCTTTACGTTCTGCTGGCTCTTACAATTTTTGGGCTGTTAATAGTTATTCCATTGGCTCTTAGGAAGAAAACGGAAACAGCAATTTATGCTGTATGCCAAAGATGCGGACATCGAGAAATAATCTCACGTCGATAGATGAAAAAACAAGGACAGGGGGACGGTTCTTTTGTCTGGAAGGTTTTAAGACAAAAGAACCGTCCCCCCGTCTCCGTAATGAAGTCGCGCTGACGCGCTAATGAAGCCGGCGGCTGCGCCGCCGTATGAAGCAGAATGAAGCGAAGCCGCCCGAAGACCGTTTATCCCTTTCATTCCTTCATTCGCGAAGCGGCTTCATTCCTTCATTAGCCCCGCAGGGGCGGCTTCATTGAAAAAAGCAGCCTTTCGGCTGCTTTTTTCATGGTGGAGACTACTGGACTCGAACCAGTGGCCTCATGCGTGTGAAGCATGCGCTCTAACCAGCTGAGCTAAGCCTCCATTTGGTGACCCGTACGGGACTCGAACCCATGTTACCGCCGTGAAAGGGCGGTGTCTTAACCACTTGACCAACGGGCCGGGTCGACCCGCCGGACGGGGAAATGCCGCCCGGCGGTCGTGGTAGCGGCGACTGGATTTGAACCGGTGACACCGCGGGTATGAACCGCGTGCTCTAGCCAACTGAGCTACGCCGCCAAATCAGCGAAGTACAATATACAAGATAAAGCAAGGCTTGTCAAGCATTTTTTCGCGGGGGCGGGCAAATCACTCCCGAAAAAAGATGAGGGAGAACCAGGTGACGATGTTCCCGTCGAAAAACTCGATGCCGTGCTTTTCCGCGATGTCGGTGGCCACGATGCCGTGGCTCTCCACGCAGGGGTACATCCGCTCCGGGTGGCGGCAGGGGGCGTCGGGCCAGGCGCAGCTCTCGCAGTGGGCGCAGGCCTCCGTGGAGAGGACGAACACCTCCCCCGCCTGCTCCGCCACCAGGGCGGCCACCTCCCGGGTCAGCGCCTCGTGGGGGGCGCGGGTGGCCAGGGTCTCCGCCAGATCGGCGATGTCCCGCACCTCCGTCACCGTGGTCATCATCAGGGCCCGGGGGAAGCGGAGGCAGCGTTCCCGGCATTCCTCCACCGTCCCCACCGCGGGGGGACAGGCCCAGCTTTTGTTGTACATGGGGCACTCCGTCTCGCAGACGGTGCGGATGCGCTGGGTGAACAGCAGCTCCGAAGTGTCGATGAAATCATACTGATAAAGGGGCAGGGCCCGCAGCCCCTCCTCCAGCCTGGCATAGTCCATTCCTTCCACCTCGGCCACTATGATATGCCGAAAGCCCGCCCGCGTCAAGGCTTGTCCTCCGGGCCGGAAGCTGATATAGTGGTGAAAACAACAAGGGAAGGAGCAATCGCCTATGGCCTGGTTCCAACTGAGCTACTATTCCCCCTGTCTGAGGCACACGACCCAAATCAACGTGCTGATTCCGGAAACGGCAAGCCGGGAGGCGCCCTGCCGCACCCTCTACCTCCTCAACGGCTACCGGGGCGACCACACGGACTGGCTGCTGAACACGGACGTAAACGGCATGTCCGGCCGCTATCGCTGCGCCATCGTCATGCCCGGCGGCGAGAATTCCAGCTACACCGACCACACCCTCAGCGGCGTGCGCTACGGGGAATTCGTGGGCAGGGAGCTGGTGGACTTCACCCGCCGGGTCTTCCCCTGCCTCAGCCGGAGGCGGGAGGACACCGCCATCTCCGGCCTCTCCATGGGGGCTACGGCGCCCTGCGCAACGGCCTGAAATACGCGGATACCTTCGGCTATGTCCTGCCCCTCTCCGCCGGGCTGAACGGCCCGGAGACCGTGACGGACGAGGTTTCCCGCGCCCGCTTCGAGGCACGGTACGGGGACATCGCGGGCTGGGAGGAGAGCGACTGCAACCCCAGGGCCCTGGCGAAGGCGCTCCTGTCCTCCGGGACCCCCCTCCCCCGGCTCTACATCGCCTGCGGCTACAACGACCGCCTCTGCCTCCCCAACCGGGAGCTGCACCACGCTCTGGAGGAGATGGGCTTCCCCCATGTGTATGAGGAGGGCCCCGGCAGCCACGAGTGGTCCACCTGGCGCTGGGCGCTGCCCCGGGCGCTGGGCTTCTGCGGCTGGGAGACGCCGGACACCTTCGTGAACCCGTTTTACTGCGAGCTGCGGGACGAGCGCTATGTCGCCGCCCCCTGGAAGGAGGGAAACTGAAATGCTGATGCAGGGCAGCTTTATGTCGGAGACCTTGGAGCGGCAGGTGGGCTTCACCGCCATCCTCCCCCTGGACCCCTATGGCCCCGAGGCCATGCGGGACACACCCCTGCGCACCCTCTACCTGCTCCACGACTACATGGGCAGCGGCCCCTTCTGGCTCACCAATTACGCCGTGGGGAAGCTCAGCGCCATGAACAACGCGGCCATCATCATGCCCGACGGTGAAAACCACTTCTACACCGACGACGACCTCTTCGGCTACGGCTGGGGCCGCTTCGTGGGGGAGGAGCTGGTAAGCTACACCCGCCGCGTCCTGCCCCTCTCCGAGAAGCGGGAGGACACGGTCATCGGCGGCTTCTCCATGGGGGGCTACGGCGCCCTTCTGAACGGGCTGAGATACCGGGAGACCTTCGGCAAGGTGGTGGCCCTCGCCGGGGCCCTCCTCACCGACGAGGAGGCAGATGTCAATGGCCTCGCCCCCGACGGGCACGGCACGGACCTCTACCGCAGCATCTTCGGGGACCCGGCGAAGGTGCGGGGCAGCCACCATGACCCCGCCGCCCTGGCCGAGCAGGCGGTGAAGGCGGGCGGCCCGCTGCCGGACATCTTCCTCGCCGTGGGGAAGGAGGATTCCCTTCGCCCGGTGAACCTCCGCTTCCGGGACCGGCTCGATGCCATGGGCTACCCCAGTTTCACCTTTGAGGAGGGCGCGGGCGGCCACGACTTCGACTTTGCCGAGACCTTCCTCTTCCGCGGCCTGGAAAAGGTGCTGCACTGATTCAAATTGCAACCGCTCCGCCGGTTTGGGATTCAGGTTTTTTATCCGATGAGGGCCGTCACGTCGGCGGGGGTGAGGTCGTGGAGGGCCAGGTCGATGCCGTAGCCCAGCAGCCGGGAGATGCCGGTCATCTGCTCGTCGATCTCCCGGGGGGTGACGATCATCTCCGCGCCGTAGGTCCCGAAATCCTCCGGGGCGGGGGAGCCGATGCCCGCCAGCTCCGTCAAATCGGCGGCGAGGGTCCCGGCGTCCACCACCGTGGGCACCCCCACGGCGATGACCGGCACCCCCAGGGTGGCGCGGCTCAGCTCGCTGCGCCGGTTCCCCACCCCGGAGCCGGGGACGATGCCCGTGTCCGTGAGCTGCACCGTGCGGCAGATGCGCCCCAGGCGGCGGGAGGCCAGGGCGTCCACGGCGATGACCGCGTCGGGCCGGAGGGCCTCAGTCACGGCACCCAGCAGCTCCGCGCTCTCCATGCCCGTGTTCCCCAGCACCCCGGTCTCCAGCACGGAGACCTTGCGGAAGTGGCCGAAGGCCGCCGGGAGGGCGTCCACCAAATGCCGGGTGGCCAGCACATGGCGCATGGTTTTCGGCCCCAGGTTATCCGGGGTCACCGCCAGGTTCCCCAACCCCGCCACCAGGACCCCGGCCCGCTCCGGCAGGGCCAGCAGCGCCCGAAGGCACTGGCCCAGCAGCGCGGCGGTCTCCTCAAAGGCCCCCTCCTCCCGGCGGGTAAATGCCTCCGGGAAGATGGTGACATAGGTCCCCATGGGCTTCCCCAGGGCTGCGGCGCCCTCCGGGGAGACGATGCGCAGGGTCTCCACCCGGCTGCCGCCCCGCTGCTCCGACGTGGCCTCCACCCCCTCGGGCAGGCGGCCGCCGCCCCCCTCGTCCCACATCTCCCGCGCCTCCAGCGCAAGGTCGGTCCTTCTCATCTCTTCGCCCCCTTTTCCCCTATTGTGGGCGGTTTTTTCCCGCTCTATGCGGGATTTGCCCCCAAAAACAGGGGATTTTCCGAAAAAAAGGCTTGCACTTTCCCGGAGATGGTGTTATAGTGTCATTCCGCAATAACACCGTATATCGGGCGAGGAGGTGAGTGATTTGCCCAATATCAAATCGGCGTCCAAGCGTAACCAGCTCTCCAAGGAGCAGAACGCGATGAACAAGGCCAAGAAGTCCCGGATGAAGACCGTCATTCGCAAGTTCGAGCTGAAGGCGGAGGAAGGCGACAAGGCTGCCGCTCAGGAGGCCTACACCGTCGCGGTCAAGACCGTCGATCAGGCCGTTGCCGACCACCTGCTCCACAAGAACAACGCGGCCCGCAAGAAGAGCAGCCTCACCAAGAAGCTCAACGCCATCCAGTGACCCCTTGAAACGTTCACACCCCCGGTCATCTGACCAGGGGTGTTTTCGTTATTCTTCCTTTATCCAGCGCATTTTCAGGTGGGGGATGCCGTCCAGAAGGAACTCTCCGGAGATGGGGCGGAAACCCAGCTTTTCATAGAGACCCCGGGCATAGGTCTGGGCCTCCAGATAGATGGCCCCGGCCCCGAAGCGCTCCACGGCGGCCGCTATGCCCGCCCGCAGGATCGCCGTGCCCAGGCCCTGCCGCCGCCGGGCGGCGACCACCCGGCCGATGGAGACATCCCCGCTCTCCACCCCCCGGTCCATGATTCGGAGACAGGCCAAAAGCTGCCCATCCTCCCATAAGGCGACGTGCAGGGCCTCCCGGTCCAGCCCGTCGATGTCGGCATAGGCGCAGCTCTGCTCCACCACAAAGACCTCGCAGCGCAGCTTTAAGATTTCGTACAGCTCATTTACGCTCAGCTCGTCAAAGCGCCTGATTCGCAGCTCCATGCCCCCGCCTCCCTTTCGCCCTTACTTTACCATGGCCACCGGAACGGAAATATATTCGTGGGTCTTGCTCCTTGACAAAATGCACCCGCATGATATAATGAGGGCACAAAAGGGCGCTGTTGCTTTGACGGTTGGCCCTTATTCGGTACTAGTTAATAGTTGACCGCTCGGGTGCCAGCCGGGCGGTCAACGAACTTTTGGGGATATGTAAATCATTATCACAAGGACAGTGATGAAGCATATCAGGAAGCGGAGGACTTTTCCCCAGCGCCCGTCTCCCATAAGGCCGGGATGAACCCGGTAACTCCTTTCGGAGCTGTCGTCATTCTACCTCGCGCATAGCGCCTTGTCAATTCACGTTCTGCGGAAACTCAAGCGTTTCACCGCTTGCTTTTCAGCGGGAAAAATGTTATAATAAAGTGTTAAAATATCTGTATTCATCGGGAGGACCGCCGTGGAAGCCATAGCCGCTCTTCGTGACCTGATCGCGCAGGACAGGCTTTCCCATGCCTGGCTGCTGCTGGGCGGCACGGCGGAAATGCGCCGGAAGGCCGCGGAGGACGTGGCCGCCGCGCTGATGTGCGACGCCGAAAAAGAGAGGCCCTGCGGGGTCTGCCCCCAGTGCCGCAAGCTCAGAAAGGGCATCCACCCCGACCTCATCACCCTGCTGAGAAACCCGGAAAAGCGGGAAATCACCGTGGACCAGGTCCGGACCCTGCGGCAGGAGGCCTGGGTCCTGCCCAACGAGGCAAAGCGGAAGGTCTTCCTCATCCCCGAGGCGGACACCCTGAACGTAAGCGCCCAGAACGCGCTGCTGAAGGTGCTGGAGGAGCCCCCCGCCACGGCGGCCTTCCTCCTCCTGGGGGAGAATCCCGGTGCTTTCCTCCCCACCGTCCGCTCCCGCTGCGTTACCCTGAACCTGGCCCCCGGGGCGGAGGAAGTGAGCGACAGCCCCGTGGCCGCCGCCCTCTGCGAAGCGTGGCTGAAGGGGGATGCGCTGGCCTTCGTCACCGCCGCCTTCCCCTGCGAGAAGTACGAGCGGGAAAAATTCGACACGCTGCTGGAGGACATGGTTCTCGCCGCTGCCCTCCGGGCGAGAGCCGCCCGGGGAGAAGGGCGGCGAAGGGCGCTCCTCCTCACGGAGAAGCTGGACAAGCTGAAAGAGATGCGAAAGGTATATGTCAGCCCCGGGCACTGCCTGGGCTGGCTCCTGAGCACGATGGAAAACTGAAAGGATAAAACAATGCCCAATGTCGTCAACGTGCGCTTCCGCGACCGCGGAAAGAGCTATTATTTCGACCCCGGCACTCTGACCCCGGAGCCCGGTGACCCGGTGGTGGTGGAGACCAGCAAGGGTCTTGAGCTGGGGGACTGCGTGGAGGGCGTCCACGAGGTAACGGAGGAGAAGGTCGTCTCTCCCCTCCGGGCCGTGGTGCGCATGGCCACCGCCGAGGACCTCCGCATCGGGGAGATGAACCGGAAAAAGGAAAAAGAGGCCTTTGCCATCTGCGAGGAGCGCATCGCCGCCCACGGCCTGGACATGAAGCTGGTGGACGTGGAGTACAGCTTCGAGGGGAACAAGATTCTCTTCTTCTTCACCTCCGACGGGCGGGTGGATTTCCGGGAGCTGGTGAAGGATTTGGCCGGGCGCTTCCACACCCGCATCGAGCTCCGGCAGATCGGCGTGCGGGATGCCTCCAAGATGCTGGGGGGGCTGGGCATCTGCGGCCGCCCCTTCTGCTGCTCCACCTTCCTGGAGGAGTTCCAGCCCGTGTCCATCCGCATGGCCAAGACCCAGAACCTCTCCCTGAACCCCACCAAGATCTCCGGCACCTGCGGGCGGCTTATGTGCTGCCTGAAATATGAGCAGGCCGCCTATGAGGACCTGGTAAAATCCCTCCCCAAGGCGGATGCCCAGGTGGACACCCCCAAGGGGAAGGGCACCGTCACGGAGGTGAATCTCCTGCGGCGCACGGTGAAGGTGCGCCTGGAGGATTCGGCGGAGACCGCCGTCCAGACCTACAGCGTGGACCGGCTGGGTTATTCCCTGGGGGGCGTCTACATTGAGCCCAAGCCCGAGGAAGTGAAGCCCGTCGTCAGCGACCTGCCGGATCTGAGCCGCTATATGTCCGACAAGGCGGTGAGCATGTCCGAAAAGCTTGCGGAGGCGGAAAACCGGGAAAAGAAAAACCGCAGCCGCAGCAAAAACAGGGGCAAGAGCCACAATAAGGAGACGAAGCCGGGAGCCGAAAAACAGGAGAGCCGGGTGAGCGCTCCCCAAAAGACCAAGGGGCAGAACCAGCACCAGCCCGCCAGCGTCAAGACCACCGCCAAAACGGAGAAGGCGGAGGGCGGTGAGAAGAAGGGTAATTACCACCGCCGTTATTTCCACCGGGGCAGCAAGAAGGGCGGCGGCGCCGGAAAAACCGAAGGCTGATTCCCCCGGCGACGGTGAAAAAGGCGGATTTGCGGCGAAGATTCTTTTTTAATATGTATCCCTTCCGGGCAGGCTTTCGGGCTCTGCCCGGAATTTTGTCCCCATTTTTCCGATATTTTGTGGAAAAAAGCAGCGTTTTTGCCGATATTTTGTGCCTTTTTCCTTGCTTCCGCCCCGTATTTTTGGTATAATCAATCGGATAAATATGAGCTGCCGTTTTTCTCTCGCAAAGGAGGCTGTTTCAAATATGAATTCCCATGCCGACCTCTGGAAAGAGATCATCAAAATACTGGAGCGGGACCTCTCCGACACCGCCGTGGCCACCTGGTTCGGGGACTGTCGGGTCCTGGAGGTGCAGGACAATCTGCTCCTGCTCCACTGCCCCGGGGATTACAGCCGAAAGGTCATCTCCTCCCGCTACCTGGATTTGCTGAAGAAGGCCCTGCAGGAGCTCTTTTCCGCCGACTTTGAGGTGACCCTCCTCACCACCGAGGAGATGGAAAACTATCTCGAAAAGAAAAAGGCCCCCGGGAAGGACCCCTTCGGCAGCGAGGAATTCACCTTTGAGCGGTTCATCATCGGCCCCTCCAACAAATTTGCCTACGCTGCCGCCAAGGCCGTCAGCGAGGCACCCGGCACCCGCCACAACCCCCTGCTCATCTATGGGGACTCCGGCCTGGGAAAAACGCACCTGCTCTATTCCATCGCCCACGTCATTCGGCATGACCGCCCCGGGGACCGCATAGTCTATATAAAAGGCGACGACTTCACCAATGAACTCATCGACGCCATCCAGACCGGGCGGAACAGCGAATTCCGGGCAAAATATCGCCAGGCGGACCTGCTGCTGGTGGATGACATCCAGTTCATCGCCGGCAAGGTGCAGACGCAGGAGGAATTCTTCCACACCTTCAACACCCTTTATGAGGCAGGAAAGCAGATCGTCCTCACCTCCGACCGGCCCCCCAAGGATATGCTCCGGCTGGAGGACCGGCTGCGCAGCCGCTTTGAGGGCGGCGTGCTGGCGGATATCCAGCCCCCCGACTACGAGACCCGGGTCGCCATCGTGAAAACAAAAGCCCAGCGCCTGGGCATCCCCCTGGCGGACGAGGCCTCCGTCTACATCGCCCAGAACATCAAGGCGAATATCCGGCAGATTGAGGGGATTCTCAAAAAGATTCAGGCCTTCATCGACCTCCAGGGCGTGGGGGTGGTGAGCATGGAGCTGGTACAGCAGATCACCAAGGAGATCATCGACTCCGAGAAGGCCTATGCCCCGGAATATATCATCGCAAAGATCGCCGACTACTACAACATCACCCCGGAGGAGGTGGTGGGAAAGGGAAAGACCACCAACGTGGTCAATGCCCGACAGATGGCCATCTACCTCATCCGCAAGCTCACCGGCCTCACCCTGGAGCAGATCGGCGAGGCCATGAACCGGGACCACTCCACCGTGCTCCACTCCATCCGCAAGGTGGAGGAGAGCCTGGCCAAGGACCCGGATATGGCGGACACCATCCGGGACATTACCGCCAACATCACCAATAAATAGTTTTTTCCACAATTTTGTCCCTTTTTCTTCCCCATGCCTGTGGATTCTTTCTCAACTCTCTTTCTTCTGTGGAAAACTACGGCGTTTTTCCACAAAACTTTCCACAGGGAGGATCTCCTTTTTTCGCGGGTCTCAGACCCTTTTCCACCGATTTTTCCCTCTACGGACTACGAATACGAAAATATAACCATTCCTCCTATTCTTTCGGAGAAAGGATGATTTTTCATGAAATTCAACTGCGAGCGCAGCCTCCTTCTGAACGCCGTTACCATCGCCTCCCGCACCGTTTCCCCAAAGAGCACCATCCCGGCTCTGGAGGGCCTTCTCTTCGAGGTGGGGGAAACGGAGATCACCATCAGCGGCTACAACCTGAAGACCGGCATCCGCACGAAGCTGGAGGCGGATATCTCCGAGGGGGGCCGCCTGGTGCTCAATGCCCGGCTCCTGGGGGATATTCTCCGCAAAATGCCCGAGGGAGAGGTGAGCTTTTCCGCCGACAGCAGCCTTCTGGTGAAGCTGAGCTGCGGGATGAGCTACTTTGAAATTATGGGCATCGAGGGGGAAGAATTCCCCGAGCTTCCCGCCGTGGAGGCCCAAAACTCCCTGCGGATCAAGGAGAAGAAGCTGCAGAGCATCATCTCCCAGACCCTTTTCGCCGTCAGCACCAACGAGAGCCGCCCGGTACACACCGGCAGCCTCTTTGAGGTGGGGGAAGGGGTGCTCACCGTCACCTCCGTGGATGGATACCGCCTCGCCCAGCGGCGGGAGGAGCTGGATGAGGAGACGGAATTCGTCTCCTCCTTCGTGGCTCCCGGCGCCGCGCTGAACGAGGTGGAGAAGATTTGCTCCGCCGACGGGGAGGATTTGGTGCTCATCAGCCTGGGAGCCCGGCACATCATGTTCTCCGTGGGAGATACGGAGATCATCTCCCGGCGGCTGGAGGGTGAGTTCCTGGACTACCGCAAGTCCGTTCCCACCAGCAGCAAATTCCACCTGAAGGCCGACCGGAAGGCGCTCCTCAACGCCTTTGAGCGGGTGAGCCTCCTCATCAGCGAGAAATACAAGGCGCCGCTGCGCTGCGTCTTTTCCGACGGCATGGTTAAGCTCTCCACTGCCACTGCCATGGGCAAGGCCACCGATGAATGCCCCGTTTCCGGGGATGGAGAGGGGCTGGAGATCGGCTTCAACAACCGCTATATGATGGATGCCCTTCGGGCAGCGCCTACGGATGAGCTGGACATCGCCCTCAATTCCGCCACCGCCCCCTGCGTCATCACCCCCGCTTCCGGGGATGAGAGCTTCCTCTATCTCATCCTCCCGGTGCGCATCCGGCCCGGAGAATAAACGATGGAGACCGTGGAAATCACCACCCCCTTCATCAAGCTGGAGGCCCTGCTGAAATATGCGGCCCTGGCGGAGACCGGGGGCGAAGCAAAGCTCCTCATCCAGAATGGGGAGGTCACCGTCAACGGGGAAGTCTGCACCCAACGGGGCAAAAAGGTCAAAAACGGGGACGTGGTCGCCCTTTACGGGCAGACCGTCAGCATTGTGGGGCCATGAGAATCCACAGCATCGAGCTCCGTAATTTCCGGAATTACCGGGAAGCGGAGTGTTCCTTCGATGAGGGCGTAAACGTGATTGCGGGCGCGAACGCCCAGGGAAAGACCAACCTCCTGGAGGCGGTCTATTACCTCGCGGGCGCCCGCTCCTTCCGCACCCGCTCCGACAAGGACATCCTCCACCTGGAGGAGACGGAGGGGGGCGTTTCCGGGGATGTCAGCTCCGAAGTTCGGAAGCAGCACATCGACATCATCCTCAGCCGTCGGGACCGGAAGAAGATCATCGTCAACGGCGCCCGGATGAGATCCGCCGCTGAGCTCACCGGGCGCTTTGCCTGCACTCTGTTCTGCCCGGATGACCTGGCCCTCATCAAGGGCGGGGCCGCCGAGCGGCGGAGATACATGGATTTGGCCATCAGCCAGCTCCGGCCCAAGTATGCCGAGCTGCTCTCCAGCTTTAACCGGGTCCACGAGCAGAAGACCCGCATCCTGAAGGACTACCGGGAGCGGGCGGACATGATGGACGTGCTGGATGAATTCAGTCTGAACCTGGCCAAATACGGCGCGGAGCTCATCCGTTACCGCGCCAGCTGGTGCGCCCGGGCCGCCGAGGCCGCCGCGGACATCCACGGGGAGATTTCCGGCCGGGGGGAAAAGTTCCGGATGCAGTACCGCACCGTTTCCAGCATTGAGGAGCCCCTGGGCATGAGCGTGAAGGAGCTGCTGGACTGCCTCTTGCGGCAGCAGGAGCGGCTGCGGCAGGCGGAGATTGATGCCGGTCAATGTCTCGCCGGGGTGCAGAAGGACGACATCGCCCTTCAGATTGACGGGAACGAGGCGGGTAAATTCTCCTCCCAGGGGCAGATTCGCACCGGCGCCCTCAGCATGAAGCTGGCGGAGTGGGCCATCTGCCGCGCGGAGTTGGGCTCCAGCCCCGTACTGCTGCTGGATGACGTGCTCAGTGAGCTGGACGCGGCAAGGCAGGACTACGTGCTCAATTCCATCCGGGACGGGCAGGTGCTCATCACCTGCTGCGACGAGGATGAGGTGGGCCGCAAGACCGGCGGCAGCATCATCCGCATATCGGGCGGCAGGGTTTCATACCGCTGAATCGTGGGTAAGCTTCAGTTATGTATCTGTACTTAGGCCAGAATGTGGTCGTTTCAAAGAAAAGTGTCATCGCCGTGTGCGATCTGGACAATACCACCACCTCCCGCATCACCCGGGATTATCTCACCCGGGCGGAGAAGGCCGGGCGGGTGCGGGATGTTTCCGGCGAGCTGCCGAAATCCTTCGTCGTCGTCAAGACAGGCGGCGAGGAGACGGTTTATCTCAGCCAGCTCAATTCCTCCACCCTCCTGAAACGCTGGGAATCCCCCGGCGTCCTTCCCTGATACGGGAGCCAACCCCAGAATATACCAAAGGAGACAAGCTATGTCGGAACTCTCGGAAGATAAGAAGCTCACCGCCCCCTCCGGGGAGGAGTATGACGCCTCGCAGATCCAGGTGCTGGAGGGGCTGGAGGCCGTGCGTCTCCGGCCGGGCATGTACATCGGCTCTACCTCTGCAAGCGGCCTGCACCACCTGGTCTATGAAATCGTGGACAACGCCATCGACGAGGCGCTGGCGGGCTATTGCACGGAAATCCGCGTCACCATCGGCGAGGGCGACGTCATCACCGTGGAGGACAACGGAAGAGGCATTCCCGTGGACGTGCAGGAGCAGACGGGGCTGCCGGCCCTGGAGGTGGTGTACACCGTGCTCCACGCCGGGGGAAAATTCGGCGGCGGGGGCTACAAGGTCTCCGGCGGTCTCCACGGCGTGGGCGCCAGCGTGGTCAACGCCCTCTCCGACTGGCTGGAGGTGGAGGTCCACAAAAACGGGCAGATTTATCAGATGAAGTTCAGCCGGGGCAATAAGACCCAGGATATGACCGTTATCGGGACGACGGACTACACGGGCACCACCGTCCGCTTCCACCCCGACCCGGAGATGTTCGAGGAGACGGTCTATGACTATGAGACCATCCACACCCGCATGCGGGAGCAGGCCTTCCTGAACGCGGGCCTGCGCATCAGCACCCGGGACGAGCGCTCCGGGAAGGAAGCCTTCGACGAGATGTGCTATGAGGGCGGCATCCGGGAATTTGTCAGCTTTATCAACGCGGGGAAGACGCCCCTCCACGACAACGTCATCTATGTCTCCGGGGACAGGGCCGGTTCCAATGCGGAGGTTGCCCTCCAGTGGAACGACAGCTACAGCGAGAACCTGATCTCCTTTGCCAACAACATCCACACCCCCGAGGGCGGCATGCACGAGACGGGCTTTAAGGCGGCCCTGACCCGCGCCCTGAACAACTACGCCCACGGGAAAAAGATCATCAAGGACGACGAGGGCTTCTCCGGCGACGACTGCCGGGAGGGCCTGGCCGCCATTATCTCCGTGAAGCTGGAAAACCCCCAGTTCGAGGGCCAGACCAAGGCCAAGCTGGGCAACTCCGAGATGCGCACACTGGTGGACAGCGTGGTCTTCGAGCGGCTGACGGAGTTTTTTGAGGAGAATCCCACCGTTGCCCGGAGCATCGTGGACAAGGTCATCACCGCCTCCCGGGCCCGGGAGGCCGCCCGAAAGGCCAGGGAAAACGTGCGCCGGAAAACGGGGCTGGAATCCGGCCAGATGCCGGACAAGCTCCAGGACTGCAACGAGCGGGACCCCAGCCTCTGCGAGATCTACATCGTCGAGGGCGACAGCGCCGCCGGCTCCGCCATTCAGGGGCGGGACAGCCGCTTCCAGGCCATTCTCGCCATGTGGGGCAAGATGCTCAACGTGGAGAAGGCCCGGGTGGACAAGATCATCGGCAACGACAAGCTCTCCCCCATGATCATGGCCCTGGGGGCGGGCATCGGCAGCGAGTTCAGCCTGGAAAAGCTCAGGTACCACAAGATCATCATCATGGCGGATGCCGATGTGGACGGGGCCCATATCCGCACCCTGCTCCTCACCTTCTTCTTCCGATACATGCGGCCCCTCATCGAGCAGGGCTTTGTCTACTCCGCCGTACCGCCCCTTTACAAGCTCACCCGGGGCAAGCAGCAGCGGGTGGCCTACTCCGACGAGGAGCGGGACCGCATCTCCGCCGAGCTGCGGGGCGGCAACGAGAACGTGAAGGTGGATATCAGCCGTTTCAAGGGCCTGGGCGAGATGGACCCGGACGAGCTGTGGGAGACCACCATGGACCCGGAAAAACGGACCCTCCGGCGCATCACCCTGGAGGACGCCGTGGCCGCGGACCGCATCTTCACCGTCCTCATGGGCGAGGAGGTGGACCCCCGCCGGGAGTGGATCGAATCAAACGCAAAATATGTCGTCAATCTGGACATCTGAGGAGGTGACGCAAAATGGCACATAACCGGGATTACAGGCCGGAGGATATCGCATTCCCCAATCAGAAGATCACCGAGTCCGAGCTCGTGGGGGAGATGCAGCAATCGTACATCGAATACGCCATGAGCGTCATCGTGGGCCGCGCCCTCCCCGACGTGCGGGACGGGCTGAAGCCCGTGCACCGGCGCATCCTTTACGCCATGTACGAGGATAACCTGACCCACGACAAGCCCTTCCGCAAGTGCGCCACCGCCGTGGGCGACGTGCTGGGCCGCTACCACCCCCACGGGGATGCCAGCGTCTATGACGCCCTGGTGCGCATGGCCCAGGATTTCTCCATGCGCTATCCCCTCATCGACGGGCACGGCAACTTCGGCTCTGTGGACGGGGATCCCCCGGCTGCCTACCGTTATACCGAGGCCCGCATGGCCCGCATGGCGGGGGAGATGCTGCGGGACATCGACAAGGAGACCGTGGATTTCCTCCCCAACTTCGATGAGACGAGGCAGGAGCCCCAGGTCCTCCCCTCCCGCATCCCCAACCTGCTGGTGAACGGCTCCAGCGGCATCGCCGTGGGTATGGCCACCAACATCCCGCCCCACAACCTGCGGGAGACCATCGGGGCGGCCATCTGCCTCCTGGATAACCCAGAGGCGGAGCTTCCCGAGCTCATGGAGCACATCAAGGGGCCGGATTTCCCCACCCGGGGCATCATCATCGGCCGGGCGGGCATCCGCCAGGCCTACGCCACCGGCCGGGGGCACATCACCGTCCGGGCACGCACGGAGATTGAGGAGCACGGCCACAACAAAGAGCGGAAGCGCATCATCGTTTCGGAGCTGCCCTATCAGGTGAACAAGCGGCAGCTCATCAAGGCCATCGCCGACAAGGTGCGGGACAAGACCATCGAGGAGATTTCCGACATCCGGGATGAGAGCGACCGCAACGGCATGCGCATCGTCATCGAGCTGAAGCGGGACGCGAGCGAGCAGGTGGTACTCAACAAGCTCTTCACCCAGACCCAGATGCAGACCACCTTCGCCATCAACATGCTGGCTCTGGTGAACCACCAGAAGCAGCCGAAGATCCTCTCCCTCAAGCACATCCTGGAGGAATACCTCACCTTCCAGCTCGAGGTGCTCACCCGCCGCACCCAGTATGACCTGCGCAAGGCAAAGGAGCGGGCCCACCTGCTGGAGGGGCTCATCATCGCCCAGGACAACATCGACGAGGTCATCCGCATCATCCGGGAGAGCTATGACGACGCGAAGGAGCGGCTCATGGCACGCTTCAGCCTGGATGAAGTCCAGGCCCAGGCCATCCTGGAAATGCGCCTGAGGCAGCTGCAGCAGCTGGACCGGGAAAAGCTTCTCAAGGAATACGAGGAGATCGAGGGAAAGATTGCCTATTATGAGAGCCTGCTCCGGGAGCCGGCCCTCCTGCGGGGAGTCCTGAAGGACGAGCTCACCGCCATCATGGAGCGCTACGGCGACGAGCGCCTCACCGAGCTGCAGGACGCCGTGGACGACATCGACATCGAGGACCTCATCGCCGAGGAGCAGTGCGTTTTCACCATCTCCCGGGCGGGCTACATCAAGCGAATCCCCGCCGAGACCTATCGGGTGCAGCGCCGGGGCGGCCGGGGCGTCACGGGCATGACCACCAAGGAGGAGGACGAGGTGGAATCCATCTTTACCGCCTCCACCCACGACTTCCTGCTGCTCTTTACCTCCCGGGGCCAGGTCTACAAGCGCAAGGGGTATATGATTCCCGAGGCGGGGCGTACCGCCAAGGGCACCAACATCGCCAACATCATCCCCGTCCAGCCGGGGGAAAAGCTCAGCGCCGGGCTGCACATGTCCCAGCTTCCGGAGGACCGCTTCCTCATCTTTGTCACCCGGCAGGGCACCGTCAAGCGCATGTCCTTCGGGACGCTGAAAAACCTGAAAAATATCGGCATCCGGGCCATCACCCTGGATGAGGAGGACGAGCTCATCGCCGTCCTCAACACCTCCGGGGAGGACGATATCCTCATCGCCACCCACGACGGCATGGCCATCTGCTTCCGGGAGACCGACGCCCGGGCCATGGGCCGCACCGCCGCAGGGGTGAAGGGCATCTCCCTGCGCCCGGGGGACTACTGCGTGGGCGCCGTCTGCTGCGCCGAGGGGGAGCTGCTCCTCACCGTCACGGAGAATGGCTATGGCAAAAAGACCCCCGTCTCGGAATACCGCCGGGGCGAAGGGGACGGCGAGCCCCAGCGCCGGGGCGGCAAGGGCCTGAGGAACGGTACCCTTACGGCCAAGACCGGCAAGGTGGCGGGCATCGCCCTGGTGAGGGAGGGGGACCACCTCATCCTCATGAGCTCCGACGGCGTAGTCATCCGCATGAACGCCGACGACGTCAACGTCTATGGCCGGGCCGCCCAGGGCGTCCGGGTCATGCGCCTGGGAGAGGAGACGAAGGTCATCAGCCTCACCCTGGCCGCCGCCGAGGACGAGGAGGAGACGGCGGAGGAGGAGACTCCCGCCGGCACCCCGGAGGAATGAAAAAAGTCACCGTGTGGACGGATGGGGCCTGCTCCGGCAATCCCGGCCCCGGCGGCTGGGCGGCCATCCTCCGCTTCGGAGAGCATGAAAAGGAGCTTTCCGGCGGGGAGAAGGACACCACCAACAACCGCATGGAGCTCACCGCCGTCATCCGCGCCCTGGAGGCGCTGAAGGAACCCTGCGAGGTGGAGATGTTCAGCGACTCCCGCTATGTGGTGGACGCCATGGCCAAAGGATGGGCGAAAAAATGGAAAATGAACGGGTGGAAGCGGGGAAAAAACGAGGAAGCGAAAAATCCGGAGCTTTGGGCGAGATTACTTGAATTGTCTGAATTGCACAAAATAAGTTGGAATTGGGTCAAAGGACATGCACAGAATGAACAAAATTCCCGATGTGATGCGCTTGCAGTCGCCGAGAGCAAGAAAAATTTGTAAAATATTTGGCGGGTTTTTCGCTTTTCACTTGCAATATCTTTAATAAGTTGCTATAATCTCTCTGCAAAAGGGAGAATCATTGTTCTTATTTCAAACAGAATCGTAACAAAAAGGAGGAGGAGAAAAAATGGTAGAGTTGACCGTCGCCGAGAAAAGAGCCATGTGCGAGGAACTGACCAAGCATCTGCCGAAGATCCGCAAGCTGCTGAGCCTCACCCAGGCCGACCTGGGGAATCTGACCGGCCTGAGCCGCGTTACCATCTCCCAGATTGAGAGCGGGAAAGTCCGCATGACCTGGCTTCACCTGAACGCCATCATGTTCATCTGCACGGTGAACCAGCGGTCAAAGGAATACTTTTATGCCAACAACCTGCTGGGTCCCCGGTATCTGCAGTTTGTTCAGGGCAAGGATGAGAACATCCCCCCTGACTACAATGTGACCGTCCGCACGGAGCTTATTGACATGTATCAGAAGCTCCAGCAGAAGGACTGAGTGCACCCCGACTTAAGGCAACACCGCACAATTCCCGGCACGCATCTTGCTTGCATATTGTTCCGTCAGCTCGCCCAAAAATCCTCGGCAATACACAAAGTATTACCTGCGGTTTTTGGGCGAGCTGACGAAAAATCTGACTGCGCAATCTGCGCACCAGAATTGTGCGGTGTTGCCTTAAAAACTGCGCTGCCCGAGGCGGCGCGGTTTTTGCTTTTCTCCGGGGAAAAGCCGTTGACAATCAGGGCTTCGCCGTGCTATAGTAGCGGGGCTTGCGGCAGACGAAGCCGCCATGGGGGTATAGCTCAGCTGGGAGAGCACCTGCTTTGCAAGCAGGGGGTCGTCGGTTCGAGTCCGACTATCTCCACCAGGAAAAACGCGTGATTTGGCAGACAAATCGCGCGTTTTTTCAATGAAGTCGCCCCTGCGGGGCTGATGAAGAAATGAAGACGCTTTGCTAATGAAGGAATGGAGAGCGGGGCGACTTCGCTTCATTAGGCTGTAAAGCAGCCGTCTTCATTAACGAGCATGGCGAGTGTCTTCATCGGGGCGTCAGCCCGCCTTCATTTACCCCTTTGTTTGCAGGCCCCGAAAAAAATTTTCAGAAAGTTCTTTACAAGCGCCGGGAAATGTGCTATATTACTCCGGCAGCCAAAAGGAAGGAAAGAGGGCAAAGGCCTTTGTCCTGTTTCCTCTCTTTTGGGAGGATGTCAGTCGGTGCCTATGACGGTGAGGGTCCACCCGTTCCCATTCCGAACACGGAAGTTAAGCTCATCGGTGGCGACAATACTTGTCTGGCGACGGACCGGGAAGATAGCACGGTGCCGACACAGATGTTCCTCAATAGCTCAGTCGGTAGAGCACGCGGCTGTTAACCGCGGTGTCGTAGGTTCGAGTCCTACTTGGGGAGCCAAAAGTTGGTGAGCCGCCACAATTCCATGTGGCGGCTTTCCCTCTAATAATGCGGACCGCTAGCTCAGTTGGTAGAGCAGCCGGCTCATAACCGGTCGGTCCGGGGTTCGAGTCCCTGACGGTCCACCAGAAGTCAAGGCTCCATAGCGTTTTGAATAGAGATAGGGGTATAGCTCAGTTGGTAGAGCATCGGTCTCCAAAACCGAGTGCCGAGGGTTCAAGTCCTTCTGCCCCTGCCAGCAAAAAGCACTTGCTTCGGCAAGTGCTTTTTGCAATGAAGCCGCCCCTACGGGGCTAATGAAGGAATGAAGCTGCTTCGCGAATGAAGGAATGAAAGGGATAAACGGTCTTTGGGCGGCTTCGCTTCATTCTGCTTCATACGGCGGCGCAGCCGCCGGCTTCATCAGCGCGTCAGCGCGACTTCATTACGAATTAGGAGTTTTAACCGATTGCGAGTCAACGGGGACGGTTTGTGAAGAAGCGGAATGAAATCCGCCGCGGCGGAGGAGGGACGATGCGCATTTTCATCCCTTATGTGTGCGGCTCCGCTTCATGCGATGTTCTCTCTGACTCCCCATATCAAAGAAAATGTCTCAATATCTTCGATAACCCATCGGCAAAAGAAGTGCTTGAGGTTCACGTTTCTCTACCGTATACTATAGCCGGATATGAAGTCGCAGTTTCCGAAAATGAATGGAGGATTACAAAAGCAGATGAGCACAAAAGAGCTTCAGAAGCGTATCTACCAAAATAAATTGGACAAGGGCTGGAATGTGACAAACGTTGAAAAAGAAATCTGCCTGCTCCATGGGGAACTTGCGGAACTCTATGAAGCGTATCGCAAACACCTGCCCTCCGTCGGGGAAGAGCTTGCCGACGTTGCAATATACCTGCTGGGCCTTGCCGAGATTCTGGGCGGCATTGATCTTGGGGAAGAGGTGGAGAAAAAGGTGCTCATCAACGAGCATCGGCAGTATACTCAAATCAACGGTGTCAATACGCGCATTTGCGAGTGACAGCCATGAGGCCGGAGCCGCCGCTTTTGTCAGCGGCGGCTTTTTTCTTTGGTTCCTGCGGCGCAGGAAGCGCGTCGGATACAGCTCGAATCCGCCGGTGGGCTTCTGACAGCGTCGTGGTCTCCGCCGGGAACTGCGCGAAGATTTGACGGAAGCGGCTTTAGAATGTATAATCCCACCATCACACGGGGAGGTGCGCGATGGAGTGCTGCTGCCTGCTGTTTGATTTGGACGGAACGCTGCTCCGCAGCGACAAGAGCATATCGCCCCGCACCCTTCGGGCGCTGGAGGCCTGCCGGGAGCGGGGGTTGAGGATTGGCATATCCACCAACCGGGCGGAGAACAGGGCAAAGCCCTTTCTGGATTTAATAAAACCGGAGGTCGTCATCTCCAGCGGCGGCGCCCTGGTGCGCTGCGACGGTGAGATTATTTTTCGGGCGGAGTTTTCCCCGGCGGAGACCCGGAGGGTCCTGGACATGATTCAAAAGGTCTGCGGCCCAGAGACAGAGATCACCGTGGACGGGGAAACTGCCCACTACTGGAACTTCAAATCCGATCCCGGCGTCATGGACAAGAGCTGGAGCGGCAGCACCTACTGCGACTTTGCCCTGTTTAACGGCTCCGCGCTGAAGATCAGCGCGGAGATTACGGACGAAACCTTTCCCGCCCTGAAGGCCGCGCTGCCGGACTGCGACTGTCTGCGCCACACGGAAGTGGACTGGTGCAAGATTACGAAGAGAAACGCCACGAAGGAGAATGCCCTGACGGAGCTGCGCCGGGCCTCCGGCCTGACCCTGGCGGAGATCGCCGCCTTTGGGGACGATACCCCGGACATCGGGATGCTGCGGCTCTGCGGTCTCGGCGTCGCCATGGGCAATGCCATCCCCCCGGTGAAGGCCGCCGCGGATGTGGTCATCGGCACAAACGACGAGGACGGGATCGCTGAGTGGCTGGAGGAGACGCTGCTGTGAAAACTCTGTATGTATCCGATTTGGATGGGACTCTGCTGAGAAGCGACGAGCGCACCTCCGCATATACAAACCGCGTCATCAATGAGCTGGTTCAAAACGGGGCGGCCTTTACCTATGCCACGGCCCGCTCCTATGCCACGGCACACAAGGTGACCGCAGGCATGACTGCCGCCTTTCCGGTAATCGTCTATAACGGCGTTTTTGTGCGGGATAATGCCACGGGGGAATTGCTGCTGGAAAACTACTTTGAGCAGAACGCGGCAAGGGAGCTGATCCGGGAGCTGACGGAGGCCGGGGTTTTCCCCATCGTATACGCCATGATTCGGGGAAAAGAAAAGTTTTCCTATCTGTATAAGCGCGTGAATCCGGCAACGGAGGAATTCATCCTCTCCAGAAAAGGAGATTCCCGGGACAGACCGGTGGAGACCCTCCCGGAGCTGACCGAGCGAGAGGTTTTCTACATCACCTGCATCGGTGAAGAAGAAAGGCTTGCGCGGTTTTATGAGAAATACAGAGAAATCCACCACTGCGTCTATCAGAAGGAGTATTATTCCGGGAATCAATTTCTGGAAATCCTGCCCAAGGAAGCTTCCAAGGCAAACGCGACCCGGCGGCTCAAGGAGCTTTACGGGTATGACCGTGTCGTTGCCTTTGGGGACGGGAAAAACGATATTGACCTGTTTGAGCTGGCGGACGAAGCCTACGCGGTAGCGAATGCCGATTCGATGTTGAAAGCCGCCGCCACCGCTGTCATCGGCACGAATGACGAGGACGGGGTGGCAAGGTGGCTGGAGGAGCGGGTGAAAAAGGATGCCGATTAAGAAAGAAGGGGGAACACAGAATGGATAGAAGCAAACGCCCGATTATACGGGAAGTCAAGACGGAAGATTTCGGCGCGCTTATGGAGCTGTATACGCATCTTCACGAGCAGGGCCTTCCTGCTGAGGACGACAAGACGAGAACGCTATGGACGCGGATTGTGGAGGATAAAGACTATCATATTCTTGTTGCTGAATTGGACGGGGCAATCGTTTCCTCCTGTACCTGCGTCATTATTCCCAATCTGACGGCGAAGCAGCATCCTTACGCCCTGGTGGAAAACGTTGTCACACATCCCGATCACCGCAAGCATGGCTTGGCGTCTGCTTGCCTTGAAAGGGCAAAGCAGATCGCCGTCGGGGAAGGCTGCTACAAAATGATGCTGCTGACCGGCTCAAAAGAAGAAAGCACCCTTCGCTTCTACGAAGCCGCCGGATATAATCGGAAGGATAAGACAGCCTTTATCCAGTGGATAGATATATAGCCGGGCTCATTGAGATGAAAACGGTTTATCCTTGGTTTCATCTGGTTCCCCACCGCCTCCCGGAGCCTCCGGGGATGGCAGAGGCAGCCTGGGCATCGGCAGAATAAACCTCGGATTACTTGTAACAGCCTTCCCCCTGTGGTATACTGACATACAAGAAACGGAAGGGAGGCTGCTTCATGGTATTCAGCCCATTTGTGATCTCAGCGGAAAGCGGAGCGCCAATGGATGTTCTTGTCGACAAGGCCTCATCGGAAGATCTTGCTGCGACCAAAGCTGAACCCGTGTGGCAGACCGATTGGACATCCAGCTATCTTGCTGATCCTACTGTCGAAAAGGCTGCAATCAAGACCCCGGACGGTGAATTGATTGGCATGGGGGCCTATCAGATCAGAGGCCGGAGCGCCTATGTTTTTATCCTGTATGCAGAAAGCGCACCCCACAGCAATCCGACCATGCGCCCCCGAAAAGAGAGAAAATACTTCGGCATTGGCGAGCTTCTCATTGCCTATGGCATTAAGTACTCCATTGATCATGGCTGTCGTGGGGATGTGGTTTTTGAGGCCAAAACGGATGAGCTTGCCCGACACTATGAGGCGGACTTTCATGCCAGGCGTATCCCCAGTTTGAACTCCGGACTGAAGCGTTTCATGCTGGCGGACGAGGAAGCTTGGCAGTTGTTTTCAAAGTTCCTGAAGGAGGCGATGGAATGAAATCGACGGATAAGCTGAATGAACAGTACTCCATCGATGTTCTTGCTGACCAGGCGGGAGGCTATTTTGCACTCCCTTCGGAGGACGAACTGGCCTACACCGATCTTCTATTCAGCGTCTGTGACCAATTTGGAATCCGGTATTATTCCGCCACGGGAAAGGAACGCTGTTTCGTGGAGGAGGTTACCCGTGTGACCTGGGCCTGTCAGCGAGGAAAAACAGTGGGGGCAGGTGCGGAGGTCAGACCGTCTTTTTCTGCGTAATCAGCGCAGAGTTTTCCATAGCATCAATAGAGCATCAAAAGGGCTTTGGCGGGGGAGGGCAGACCCGCCAAAGCCCTTCTAGCACGGGGGAACCTTGGGACCTGGAAAATTCTTACAGACCTTCCCCAGAACCGAGTGCCGGGCAGCGTCGCCGAGCGCCGCCGGGCCTCCGGCCTGACCCTGACGGAGATTGCCGCCTTCGGGGACGACACCCCGGACATCGGGATGCTGCGCCTCTGCGGCCTGGGCGTCGCCATGGGGAACGCCGTCCCGGCGGTGAAGGCCGCCGCGGATGTGGTCATCGGCACAAACGACGAGGACGGGATTGCCCGGTGGCTGGAGGAGCGGGTGAAAAAGGATGCCGATTAAGAAAGAATGGGGAACACGGAATGGATAGAAGCAAACGCCCGATTATACGGGAAATCCAATCGGAAGACAGGGGGACGGTTCCCGCTGACTCCCCATATCAAAGAAAAGGAGTCAACAGGGACCGTTCCCGCTGTCTCAATTATTGTTTCCTGGCTACGATATAAAATCTGTGGATGCTTCCTTCAATCACGCCGGTCTTTTCAAGGATTTCCTGTGCCTCATACAATTGTTCAAGACACTTCTCAACAGAAAAACCGGGGAACTCCCACTCAATGATTCGTGCAAACCAAACAAGAGCGCCTACGTCAAAAAAACGAATCGGCTGGTGGGCCTCTCCGCTTTCCAGCACGTCAAAGCCATGTTCAAGAAGTTCTGCTTTTCTCACGTCAAGATATTGTTTGGAATAGGGTGCTTCTGTGATGTGTGGAAGAAGAAGCTGAACCAATTCACGGTCATTTTCCGCGCCTACCTGCTGAGTAAGGAATAAGCCATTCGGCTTCAATACGCGCCGCAGCTCTGCGGCGTCATAATCGCCATGCCGGTTTGTGATAATATCAAAACTTCCGTCAGAGAATGGCAGTGTTTCGCCTCCGTCAGCCTCCTTAAAATCAACGCCCAGCGGCAGCAAAACCTCTTTGCATAATTCCACATTAGGCGGGTAGCCCTCAATCGCGGCTGTGTTCTTGTTGGGATGATGGAGGGAGAGCAAAAACTCCCCGCCGCCGGTTTCCATATCCATCAGTTTCATGCTATCATTCCGATAGTTCTGGATGACCGCACGAAAGTCCCACGGCAAAGCATCTTCTTCATCGCCTCTGCCGTGGATATGAGAGAAGTCCCATCCGTGGATATGGGCAATGGATTCTTCCTGTTTCCAGATTTCTTTTAATTGTTCTGTGTTCATTTTACTGCTCCTTCAAAAGACGATTGATTGTTTCCTTTTGATTGGTACAGTTCCTGACAACCTCCTGCACAGAACCTTTTTACTCGATACAGATAGTTGTCAGTTGCGGAACGGTACCGAGATAATAATTCGCCGCATCATTGGTTACCTCCAAAAGCTGAATTTGCCTGTTGGCTGTAATAGTATAACATAGAAATGTGAATGATTCTATGCTTCCGGCCTCTATATTGCGGAATAGCGAGGCTTTCTGTCTGTCATTTTGATGCCTGCTTCTTTATCATACACAAGCATTGGGCCAAGGTGCGGAAGCAGGAGCACCGGAGTCAACGGGGACGGTTAATGCGTAAAAAGCAGGATTAAACCCGCTGCGGCGGGGATTCCCTCATCAGTCAGCTTCGCTGACAGCTTCTCCCAGGAGAAGCCAATCGCCCGCCGGGGCTACCCTTGCCTTCCCCCGGGGGAAGGTGGCATCCGGCGTCTCCCGCAAGCCGGATGACGGATGAGGGACAATGCGCATTTTCATCCCTTGTGTGCGCGGCCCCGCCTCATGCGGTGTTCCCGCTGACTCCCCATATCAAAGAAAAGGAGCCAATGAGAAGCGTCCCCGCTGTCTTCGGCCTGCCCCTCTCCGATTGCGTCAGGGACGGGGAGCCCATGGAGGACGCGGGTTTCAGGGAAAAGGGTGTGACCGTCGTCTGGGGGACCCACGGGAAATAAAGGGGGGTTTCAATGTGCCCCAGCCAATTTTTCCGAAAAAATTCTTATGAGAACATTTTTTGTGCCGGTAAGTGAAATGACTTGTATAATGACCTGACACATGGTAGTATATATAAAGTTGGAACAACAATGAAGGAAATGCCGGCTGCCCCAGATTATAATCATTACCATGTTCGGTGAGCTCCAATCTACCCCCCCAAGGGGGTGTACTGCGCGTATACAATGCCCCATGGGGTATAATTTAGAAAGGAAGGAAACAAATGGAACTCAAGAAGGTAACAATTATCGGCGGCGGCGTACTGGGCTCCCAAATTGGCCTGATGTGCGCCTATGTAGGCAAGGACGTGACCTTTTGGCTCCGGTCCGAGGCCTCTGTGGAGCGGGCAAAGCCGAAGCTGGCGCGGTATTCCGAGCTCATGCTCCAGGATTTGATGACGGCCAAGGCCCTCATCGGGAGTCCCATGGGAAAGCACGTCTATCCCCGTGGCCTGATTCGAAACTGGGACACGGTCACGGCGGAGGAAATCGACAGCCTGGCGGCTCGGGCGAAGGAGAACTTTACAAGCCGTATTTGCCTGGAAACGGATTTGGCCAAGGCTCTGGCGAGCGCCGACGTGGTCATTGAGGCCATGGCGGAGGAGCCCAAGGCCAAAATCGCCATTTATTCCGATATGAAGGATTTGCTGCCCGAAAAGACCGTGCTGCTCACCAATTCCTCCACCCTGCTCCCCAGCACCTTCGCTCCCTATACCGGCAGACCGGAAAAATACCTGGCGCTGCATTTTGCCAACACCATCTGGAAGAACAACACCGCCGAGGTCATGGGCCATCCCGGCACCGACCCGGAGATTTACAAGGAGACCGTGAAGTTCGCGGACGAAATCAACATGATTCCCCTGCAGCTCCATAAGGAACAGCCCGGGTATATCCTCAACTCCATGCTGGTCCCCTTCCTGACCTCCGCCCAGGCGCTGCTGGCCACCGGCGTGGCGGACCATGAGACCATTGACAAGACCTGGGAACTGGCCACCGGCGCCCCGGCGGGTCCCTTCAAGATTCTGGACATCGTGGGCCTGGAGACCGCTTACAATATCAATCAGATGAAACCCGAGGCTCAGAAGGAGGGCAGCGTTTCCAATCTGATTGGTAAGCTGCTGAAGGAGAAGATTGATAAGGGCGAGACGGGCGTCAATGCGGGGGTAGGCTTCTACAAATATAAGTAAGCCATAGAAAAATACACCCGGGAGAGCATGAAGTGAACCGCTCCCCGTCAGGCAGATAGTTTTTCACGGCTGGCGGCTTCGGCTGCCAGCCGTCTTTATGCGGCAGGAACAAGTCCGCTCACCCGGGAAAAGTCCGGTTTATGGGACAGTGGCTGTGGTATCCTTTGCTCAGAAACGAAGAAAAACAGGAGGTCTGAGCCATGCGGGGATATTTCACGGCTAATGGTTTTTACGGATTGGTGGACGGGCGCTACGTCCTCTTTGCCTCGGAGTCGGATTACTACGAAGCCATGGAGGAGGAATAAGCAAAAAGCGGGGATCAGGAAATTTCTCTTTACAAATCGGGCGCGACTGAATATAATGAAACCCTAATTCTGCGCCGCACCCGCCTGGAGCGGGGCGACAGCAAGGAGGAATTGAATATGAACTCTCAGCGCTTCAACACCCGAAAGCTCACCGGGCTGGCTTTGTTCACCGCCATTGTGGTGGTACTCCAGTTCCTGGGGGCTTTCATCCGCTTCGGGCCCTTTTCCATCTCCCTGGTGCTGGTCCCCATCGTGGTGGGGGCGGCCCTCTACGGCCCCTGGGCCGGGGCATGGCTGGGCTTCGTCTTCGGCATGGTGGTGCTCCTCAGCGGCGACGCCGGCGCCTTCATGGTGGTGAACCCCGTGGGCACCGTGCTCACCGTGCTCCTGAAGGGCGCCCTCTGCGGCCTCTGCGCCGGGTCGGTGTATCTGGCCCTCTCCGGGCTGGCGAAAAAGAGCGCCGGCGGAGAAGTGTGCGCGGTGATCATCTCCGCCGTCGTTGCCCCGGTGGTGAACACCGGCATCTTCCTCATCGGCTGCCTGCTGTTCTTCCTGCCCACCGTGCGGGAATGGGGCGAGGCCCTGGGCTTCCCCAATGTGGGCAACTACATGATCTTCAGCCTCGTGGGGGGCAACTTCCTCTTTGAGCTGCTCTTCAACGTCGTTCTCAGCCCCGTCATCGTCCGGCTGATTCGGCTGGGGCGGAAGGAAAACAAAGAATAAATCAGTAAGGGGTGCTTTCGGATGATCCTCGCGTTTGACATCGGCAACACCAACATTGTCGTGGGCGGCTTTGAGGGGGAGGAGACCGTTTTCCTCACCCGCATTTCCACGACCCTTGGCCGCACGGAAGCGGAATATGCCGTGCTCATCAAAAATATCCTGGAACTGTACCGGGTGGAGCGGGGAAGCATCGAGGGGAGCATCATCTCCAGCGTGGTACCGCCGCTGAACAACATCCTCATTCAGGTGATGGAGCTCATCACCGGCAAGAGCCCCATGGTGGTGGGCCCCGGAATCAAGACCGGGCTGAACATCGCCACGGGGGACCCCAAGGAGCTGGGGGCTGACCTGGTGGTGGCTGCCGTGGCCGCGCTGCAGAAATATCCCGCGCCCCAGATTATCCTGGACCTGGGCACCGCCACCACCCTCTCCGTGCTGGACCGGGACAAGGTGTTCCGGGGCGTCATCATCTGCCCCGGCGTCAAGGTCTCCTTCGACGCGCTGACCTCCCGGACGGCACAGCTCCCCCGCATCTCCTACGATGAGCCCAGGCAGGTCATCGGCACTACCAGCGTGGACAGCATGCAGTCCGGCCTCATCTACGGCAACGCCGCCATGCTGGACGGCCTCATCGAGCGAATCGAGGGTGAGCTGGGGGACACTTGCACCGTTATCGCCACCGGCGGGCTGGGCAGCAAGATCATCCCCCACTGCAAGCGGGAGATCATCCTGGATGAAAACCTGCTGCTGGATGGGCTGCGCATCCTCTACGAGAAAAACCAGAAACCGAAAAGAAAGACAAAATAATGCACTTCGCGCCTGCCGCAAACTGCGGCAGGCGCGAATTATTGTGGTTCAGGCGGTTTTTCTCCGCTTCCGGAAGCGGGACCAAAGCTCCGGAAGGGCGGCCAGTACGAGGGAGAGGCACAGGGCGATGAGAAAGACCAGCAGCATGGTGAGCAGGTTCTGATTGAAGAAATCCGTGCGCCGCAGGCGCTGGATGAAAAAGACATGGGAGAAATAGATGGCCATGGAGTGGCGGGAGAGGTAGCCGGAGGGGACGACCGCGCCCCTCTTTCCCTCCAGCCATTTCCAGGCCGCCAGGAGGCCCAGGAAGCAGAGGGGGCCGTAGATGAACTGCTGGGGCTTTATGGAATCCAGGTTCCCGCTGCGGAGGGCATCCCAGGTGTAGAGGAGGGCCCCGGCGGCGGCCAGCAGCACCAGGGGCAGGGCGCGCTTGCGGGCGAAGTCCCGCAGGCGGTCCAGCTTCTTTTCGTCGATGGCCATGCCCAGGACGAAGAAGAACAGCCAGGTGGGGAACAGCTCCCACAGATAGGGCCGCCACCAGCCGGTGAGGGGCAGGGGGATATAGAGGAGAAGGGTGCAGAACAGAGTGAGGAGGAACGCGCCCAACAGCGTCCAAAGGGGGGCGCGGTCCATGAGCCACTTGAGCCCCGGATAGAGCAGATAGAACTGGAGCATGACCGGGATGAACCAGAGGTGTGGCGCGGCACCCCCGGTGAGGCAATTCCGCCCCAAAGCGGCAAAGGCGCCGGGGGCGAGGAGGGTGGAAAAATCAAAATCCGATGCCGCGAGGAAATAGAACACCGTCCAGAGAACATAGGGCACTCCCACCTTCCACAGTCGGCGCAGCCAGAAGCCCGGCAGCTTCAGGGGCCGGCGGCTGAGGCAGAGCCCCAGGCCGGAGAGGAGGAAGAACACCGGGATATTGAAGCGGGGCACCTGGTTGCACAGCAGCGCCGGAGTGACCCCCAAAAACGCCAGGCGGGAGGGCCGGGAGACAAAGAGGCTGGAGGAATGGGACAGAACCACCCCCAGGATGGAGACGGCCCGGACCCAGTCCAAATCGGTTCGGCGGGACATGCTTCCCCTCCTTTCCGGTGCAAGGGCAAATAACCTATTTAGTGGCATGAGAGGAAAAAATCGGGATAAAAATCAACATATGGAAGTATACCATGGACGGAACGGAAAGACAAGGCGGGGAGTGCCCCGGCAGTCACGAAAAAAGAGGGAAAAAAGAACAAAAATGTGCTTGACCATCCCTCCGGGGTTGTGGTATAGTACCGTTACCTGTCGACAGACGGGCTTGTTTTCGTGCGCGAAAACGCCGACTGCGCAGGGAGGCAACGCGGCCGCAAATCCGGCGGCCGAATCTTAAAAGGAGGTGCCGCAAACATGGCGAAAAACGGGGCTCGCGTTCACGTCACCCTTCGGTGCAACGAATGCAAGCAGAGGAACTACAACACCGTGAAGAACAAGAAGAACACCACGGAACGTCTCGAGCTCAAGAAGTACTGCCGTTTCTGCAGGAAGCACACCGTGCATACGGAAACGAAGTAAGGAGAGCAGAACAGTGGCAAACGAAAAAAAGGAAGGCAACTGGTTCAGCCGCGCGTGGGCAGCCGTCAAGCGCTGGTTCCGCGAAATGAAGAGCGAGCTGAAAAAGGTCGTCTGGCCTAACCGCAAGACCACCACGAAAAATGTCATCGTCGCGCTGACGGTGATGGTGGCCTCCGGCATCGTCGTGTGGGCCTTCGACCAGATCGCCATGCTGATCGTGCAGACGCTGATCTCCATCGGCGGTTGATGAGGGACAAAACCAATGGCTGAAATGGCACAATGGTATGTCCTGCACACCTATTCCGGCTATGAAAACACCGTGCAGGCCTCCATCTTCAAGGCTCGGGAAAACCGGCACATGGAGGACCTCATCCAGGATGTGAACATCCCTATGGAGACCGTCACCGAGATTGAGGACGGGAAAAGCGTCACCAAGGAGCGCAAGACCTTCCCCGGCTATGTGCTGGTGAAGATGATCCTGACCAACGAGAGCTGGCAGGTGGTGCGCAACGTGCGCGGCGTGACCGGCTTCGTCGGTTCCGACGGCAAGGCCATCCCCCTGACGGAGGATGAGATCCTCGCCCTCGGGGTGGAGAAGAAGGAAATCTCCATCGGCTTCCAGGTGGGCGACAGCGTCAAGGTGCTGGACGGGCCCCTGGAGGGCTTCATCGGCACCGTGGACGAGCTGGAGCCGGAGCGCAACCGCGTCCGCGTGGCGGTGAGCATGTTCGGCCGGGAGACCCCGGTGGATTTGGAGCTGGATCAGGTGGAATCCCTGAACAAGTAAACAAACAGCAGACCCCAAAGAACCCCCTGTACCGAATGGAAGCCCAACGGAGTGGGTTCCATTTGGAGAGGAGATGCCGATGCAGCTTGCTCGGCAAAAAGTCCCGTTCCCCAAAACACAAACCAACGAAGTGTTTGTGTTTTGGAAGAGGACGAGGCCGCGGAATCTTGCGAACAGCGCCGAAGCGCGGCGCTGCGAGCCATTCCGCAGCCGAGGACGACGTGGGAGGAGGGGGCACAGCCCTTTCCGTCCGAAGCCGCCCGGCGCGAGGCCGGCGCGGTACCACATTTGATTTGGAGGTAATGATACCGTGGCACCCAAAAACCAGAAAGTTACCGGGATCGTGAAACTGCAGATCCCCGCCGGCAAGGCGACGCCGGCGCCCCCCGTTGGCCCCGCTCTGGGCCAGCACGGCGTGAACATCGCCGCTTTCACCAAGGAATTCAACGAGCGCACCAAGAACGACATGGGCCTCACCATCCCCGTGGTCATCACCGTCTATGCCGACCGCAGCTTCTCCTTCATCTGCAAGACGCCCCCCGCGGCCGTCCTCCTGAAGAAGGCCGCCGGCATTGAGACCGCCTCCGGCGTCCCCCAGCGGGACAAGGTGGCCACCATCTCCGCCGAAGCCGCCCGCAAGATTGCCGAGCAGAAGATGCCCGACCTGAACGCCGGCAGCATCGATGCCGCCTACCGCATGATCAAGGGCACCGCCCGCAGCATGGGCATCGTCGTAGAGGAGGGCTGAGAATATGTTCAGAGGCAAGAATTACCGCGAGAGCGCGAAAAATATCGACCGCGCCACCCTCTATGACGCGCAGGACGCCTTTGAGCTGGTGGTGAAGAATTCCAAGGCCAAGTTCGACGAGACCGTCGAGCTGCACATCAAGCTGGGCGTCGACTCCCGTCACGCTGACCAGCAGGTGCGCGGCGCCGTCGTGCTCCCCCACGGCACCGGCAAGGTGAAGAGAGTCCTCGTGTTCTGCAAGCCCGAGCGGGAAGAGGAAGCCAAGGCTGCCGGCGCCGACTTTGTGGGCGGCCAGGAGCTGGTGCAGAAGATTCAGAGCGAGAACTGGTTTGACTACGACGTGGTCGTGGCCACCCCGGACATGATGGGCGTCGTGGGCCGTCTGGGCCGCGTGCTGGGCCCCAAGGGCCTCATGCCCAGCCCCAAGGCGGGCACCGTCAGCCCCGACATCGCCAAGGCCGTCAGCGAAATCAAGGCCGGCAAGGTGGAGTACCGCCTGGACAAGACCAACATCATCCACTGCCCCATCGGCAAGGTTTCCTTCGGTGCGGAGAAGCTCATGGAGAACTATACCACCCTGATTTCCGCCGTCATCAAGGCCAAGCCCGCGGCGGCCAAGGGCCAGTATATCCGCTCCTGCGTCACTGCCAGCACCATGGGCCCCGGCGTGAAGATCAACGCCGCCAAGCAGATGGCCTAAAATTCAGACCCAACGATTTATCCCCCGGAGCATCGCTCCGGGGGATACTTTTTTCTGAGAGAGAAAACCGGTCAGGACATATCCTCATCCAGGGTGAGGTCAAAGCGGAGGCGCTCCCCCGCCCGCTCCACCGCAAAGCCGACGGTATCCCCCGGCGCCCAGGCCTTTTTGGCGCCCAGCAGGTCGGAGTTGCTGCCAATGGGCACGCCGCCGGCCTCAACAATCACATCCCCGGGGAGGATGCCGGCCCGGTCGGCGCTGCCGCCGGGGGTCACCTCCACCACATAGGAGCCGGTCTCATAGCCATATCTCGCGGCGTCGGAAACGGTGACGCCCAGCAGCGGGCGGAAGCGGACCCGCCCATAGGATATGAGGTCGTCCACCACCCGGAGGGCGTCGTCGATGGGGATGGCGAAGCCCAGGCCCTCCACCCCGGAGGAGGAATACTTGGCGGAGACGATGCCGATGACCTGACCGAAGCGATTCACCACCGGGCCGCCGGAATTGCCGCTGTTGATGGCGGCGTCGATTTGGAACATGTCGATGGAGACGTTCCCGGAGACGGTGACGTTCCGCTCCAGGGCGGAGACGATGCCCGCCGTCATGGAATAGCTCAGCTCCCCCAGGGGGTTGCCGATGGTGTAGACGGCCTCCCCCACCAGGGTGTCGGAGAAGACCCCCAGGGTGACGCAGGGACGGTCCGAGCCGGGGATTTTCAGCAGGGCGACATCGTTTTTGGCGTCTCCCCCGATGATGGCGGCGGTTTGCTCCTCCCCGGAATAGAGCATGACGGTGACATCCAGGCCGTTTTCCAGCGCCGTCTCGATGACGTGGTAGTTGGTGAGAATGTAGCCATCGGCGCTGATGAGAAAGCCGGAGCCGGAGATGGCGGCCTCGGTGGTCTGCCCGAAGATGTTCCTGGTGGTGGTGCTGGTGGTGACGCCTACGCAGGCGGGGGTCATGAGGGCATAGATCTCCGAGGCGGAGAGCCCCTCATCCCCATTGAGGAGCGCGGCAGCGGCCCCGCCGCCGGAGGATTCCGGGCGAACATAGACCGTGCCGGAGCGGGAGGCCCCCTCCGCGGGGACGATGCGCACCTGCCCCAGCTCCCGAAGGAGCACCCCGGCGCCGAAGCCCAGGGCGCAGAGGAGCAGAATGACGAGGATGACGGCGGCGATTTTCCCGCCGCGCTTTTTTTGTAATCCGTAGTCCAAGGCGATCCCTCCATGGGAGCAGTATTTGCATTTCCGAAAGGATTAATCAGAAAAAGGAGATCTGGGCCGTCTCGGGCATGTCACCGAAGGCCCCGGCGGAGCGCAGCTCATCGATATGGGTCTTGGAGACCTTGGTGCAGGCCAGGGCGAAATCATCCACGGAGGTGAAATCCCGGTCCCGCTTTTCATAGATGTCCCAGGCGGCGGCATCCCCCAGGCCCGCGATGGCGGTGAAGGGAGGAATAAGGGTATCCCCGTCCACGGTGAAGCGGGTGGCGTGGCTGCGCTTCAAGTCGATGGGGGCGAAGCGGAAGCCCCGGAGATAGAATTCATAGACCACCTCCAGGCCGGTGTAGAGGTCCTTCTCCGCCTGCTTGAGCTCGTTCATGTTCCGGGCCAGCTCATTAAGCTTCCGGCGCACCGCCTCCACCCCGGCGGAGGCCACCTTCAAATCAAAGCCGGGGCAGCGGATGGAGAAATAGGCGGCGTAGAAGGCCATGGGTCTGTGCACCTTGAACCAGGCGATGCGCAGGGCCATCATGACATAGGCCACCGCGTGTGCCTTGGGGAAGAGGTACTTGATTTTCTTGCAGGAATCTATGTACCACTCCGGGACGGAGGCATCCCGCATGTCTTTTTCCATGTCCTCGGCGAGGCCCCTGCCCTTTCGCACCGTCTCCATGATCTTGAAGGCCCGCTTGGCGGGGAGGCCGTATTCGATGAGGGTGAGCATGATGTCATCCCGGCAGCCGATGGCCTCGTCCACGCCGGCGGTGCCGGACTGGATGATGTCCTTGGCGTTGCCCAGCCACACATCGGTGCCGTGGGAAAAACCGGAGAGGCGCACCAGGGTGCTCATCTTTTCCGGCTGGGTGTCCACCAGCATTTCCCGGGTGAACTTGGTGCCGAACTCCGGCACGGCGATGGAGCCGGTATGGCCGATGATGGGGTCCCCGTCGGGGATGCCCAGGGCCTCCGGCGTGCGGAAGAGACGCATGGTCTCCGGGTCGTCCAGGGGCAGGGTCTTCACGTCGATGCCCGTCAACTCCTCCAGCATGTGAATCATGGTAGGGTCATCGTGGCCCAGCATGTCCAGCTTGAGAAGGTTGGACTCCATGGAATGATATTCAAAATGGGTGGTGATGATGTCCGTATCCGGGTCATCGGCGGGGTGCTGCACGGGGCAGAAATCATAGATGGACTTGTCCTGGGGGATGACCACCAGCCCGCCGGGGTGCTGCCCGGTGGTGCGCTTGACGCCGGTGAAGCCGGCGGCCAGGCGGTTTTCCTCCACCTTGGTGACATGCCGCCCCCGCTCCTCGTTGTACTTCTTCACATAGCCGTAGGCGGTCTTCTCCGCGATGGTGCCGATGGTGCCCGCCCGGAAGACGTGGTCCGCCCCGAAGAGCTCGATGGTGTCCCGGTGGGCCTGGGCCTGGTACTCACCGGAGAAGTTGAGGTCGATGTCCGGCACCTTGTCGCCCCCGAAGCCCAGGAAGGTCTCAAAGGGGATGTTGTAGCCGTCCTTCACCATTCTCGTCCCGCAGTGGGGGCAATCCGCGTCGGGCATGTCCACCCCGCAGGCATAGCCCTCCCCGGCGGCGAAATCCGAATGGCGGCAGTTGGGGCAGCGATAGTGGGCAGGGAGGGCGTTGACCTCCGTGATGCCGGACATATAGGCCACCAGCGAGGAGCCCACGCTGCCCCGGGAGCCCACAAGGTAGCCCGCCTCATTGGATTTCTGCACCAGCTTGACGGCGGACATATAGATGACGTCGTAGCCCCGGGAGCAGATGTTCGTGAGCTCTGTCTCCATGCGCTCCGTCACCAGCGCGGGGGGCTCGTCCCCATAGAGGCGGTGGAGCTTGTCGTAGCACAGCTCCTTGAGCTGCTCCTCACTGCGCTCAATCTTCGGGGGGAAGAGGCCCGTGGGGAGGGGCGCGACCTCGCTGACGGCATCGGCGATGGCCCCCGGGTTCTCCACCACGATTTCCCGGGCCTTGGCCTCCCCCAGATAGCTGAACTCGGAGAGCATCTCATCCGTGGTCTTGAAATAGAGGGGCAGGGGCTCGTCGCAGTCGGTGTATTTATTGCTGAGGAGGATGCGTCGGAAGGTCTCGTCCTTGGGGTCCAGGAAATGCACATCCCCGGTGGCCACCACGGGCTTGCCCGTGAGCTCGCCCAGCTTCACCACCTTGCGGTTGTAGTCCTTCAGCTCCTCCTCGCTCTTCGCGGTGCCGTTTCGGAGGAGGAAGGCGTTGTTGCACAGGGGCTGGATCTCCAGAAAGTCATAAAACGAGGCGATGCGCTCCAGCTCCCGCATGCTCCGGCGGCCGGTGACGGCCCGGAACACCTCCCCCGCCTCGCAGGCGGAGCCCACAAGCAGGCCGCCCCGCAGCTCCATGAGCAGGCTCTTGGGGATGATGGGATACTTTTTGAAATGCTCCAGGTGGGCCCGGGACACCAGCTCATAGAGATTGCGGATGCCCTGCTGCTCCTTCACCAGGAGGATGATGTGCTTGGGCTGGCGACGCCCGTCATAGTCCCGGCGGAGGTCGGAGATGATGGGCCCCAGGTCGCTGAGCTTTCCCGCCCCCCGCTCCCGGAGGAGCCGGAAAAAGGCATCCAGGAGCAGGCCGCAGGTGACCGCGTCGTCGGAGGCCCGGTGGTGCCGGAACTCCGGCAGGCCCAGGTGGGCCGCCGCGGAATCCAGGCTGTGCTTACGGATGCTGAGCAGACTCTGGCTGAGAATGAGGGTATCCACACAGGTCTTGTCAAAGGGGATGCCGTGGCGCTGGCAGCCCACGGCGACAAAGCCCATGTCGAAATCCGAATTGTGGCCGCAGAGGACCCGATCCCCCGCAAAGGCCAGAAAGCCCCGAAGGGCCGTTTCCTCATCCGGCGCGCCGGCGACGTCCCCGTCCCGGATGCCGGTGAGCCGGGTGATCTCCCCGGGGATGGGGATGCCGGGGTCCACAAAGGTCTGGTAGCGGTCCAGCTCCTTCCCCTGCTTCATGATGACCGCGCCGATCTCGATGATGCGGTCATAGTCGGCGCGGAGGCCGGTGGTCTCCAGATCGAAGGCCACATATTCATCCTCGAAGGCGGCGTCCCGGTTTCCGGTGACGGCCACCCGGTCATCCACATCGTTGATGTAATAGCCCTCCACTCCGTAGATGACCTTGATGCCGTATTTCTTCCCGGCGGAGCAGAGCTCGGGATAGCCCTGGAGCACCCCGTGGTCCGTGAGGGCAACGGCCTTGTGACCCCAGCGGGCGGCGGTCTGCACCAGTTTGGACACATCCGTGAGCCCGTCCAGGGTGCTGTAGCGGCTGTGGGCATGGAGCTCCACGCGCTTTTCCCCCGGGGCGGTGTCCTCCCGGCCGGGCTTGGGGAGGAGCAGCACCCCCGAGGGGGCCATGGCGATGTCCCCGGTCCAGCGGTCAAAGCTCACCGTGCCGCCGACGCTGACCCAGTTCCCGTCGCTGATCTCCTCCAAACGCTTGTCCTCCTCCTCCAGGAAGCGGGAGACCCGGAGGCTGCCCCCATAATCCGTGACGTTGAAGGAGAGGATGCGCCGCCCGCCCCGGACCTCCTTGACCTCCCGGCCAAAGACCTCGCCGGTGATGACGGTGCGGCCGGATTCCGGGGTGAGGGAGGCGATGTCGCTGCTCGCGCCCCGGGGCTTTTTCCCCCAGAGGATTTTCTCTCCCCCGCCGCCCGCCTCGGCCTTCTTCTCCCCGGCGGCGGGCTTTCCCTCGGAGCCCCGAAGGAAGGGGCGAATCTCCGCCCCCACAAGGGAGTATTCCCGGCAGATGCGCTCCTCCGCCGTGCTCAGGGCCACGGGGGCGGGGAGCTGGGAAAACCGGGCGGAGACGGTCATGCGCCCGGCGGCCTTGTCCACCCGGACATCAAAGACCTCGGCATCCCCGAAGGCACGCCAAAGTCCCGCGTCCGGCGCAGCGGACGCGGGCTGACAGAAGGGAAACATCTCATAGAAGGGGTAACGGACCTGTGCCATAGGTTCTCCTCGGAAAAGGGTCTGTTAGTAGAAGGTCGCCAGGGTGACCGCCGGCTTCTCCGCCGGGTCGCAGGTAACCACCATGAGGGACGGGGCAGGCTGCCCCTTTTTGTCTTTCGTGACCGTCACCTGGGCGGTAAGCTCCACCCAGGAGCCGGGGGTGGGGGTGTTCTTCTCGCTGGCGACGGCGGGGAAGCCAAGGAAGGTGATGTCCGCCTCGCAGCAGGTCATGACCTGCCGCCCGAAGCCAAAATGACCCTTGCGCAGGTCCCGGCTCTTCACGGCGAAGCCGTGGAGACGGAGAATTTTCCCGTCATATTTCAGGGGGTCGTCGGACATGTCCCGCTCCCACTCGGCATAGTCCCGGTCGGCAATCTCCACGATGGGGGCGTTCAAATCATAGGGCAGCTCCTCGGGCGTGTCGTCGTATTCCTCCTTGCCGCCGGGGACCTGGAAGTAGATGGGCACCTGCCGGGAGGCGGCCCGGACGATTTTCCGGATGGGCTCCCGGTCAATCTTCGCGCCGGCCCGGTTGAAGGTGACGACGGCGCTCTCCCGCAGCTTGTCCGCCACCAGGGCGCGCATATTGTTGTTGTAGCTCACAAAGGTGGAGGCGTCGGCGATGACGAATTTCCGGTAGGGGAACCAGTTTTCCGGCATCCGCTCAAAAAAATCCGTCTCCTGCCACATGCCGTTGAGCTCCACCATGATGGTGTCGCAGCGGGTCTCATCCTCCAGGGCCGTCAGCTTCTCCGGGGTGATCTCCTCCAGGGAGTCAAAATGCTTGACAAAAATCACGTGGTCGGGGACGGGCTCCAGCTCCTCCAGCCCCTCCTCCGTCTGGATGATGAGGATGCGCAGATCCGTGGGGAGCTGGGGGTCGGAGATGAGACTTTGGATATAGGTGGTCTTCCCCGCCTCCAAAAAGCCCTCGAAGAAATAGACGCCGATTTCTTCCCGTTTCTTTGCCATATCAGATGCCTCCAAAGAGGGCGGAGACCGCATCCTCCTTCAGCTCGGAGCCGATGACCACCACCCGGCCCGTGATCTCCGGGGTGCCCCGGCGGACGCTCTGCTCCCCGGGGACGAAATCGAAGTGGAGCCAGCCCCCGTCGGCGGCGGCCAAGATGCCCTTGCTCCGCAGGATGATGCCATATTTTTCCTCGTCATTCAGGGCGGTGAGGATGGTTTCCAGCTCGGATTCCGTGTACTTCCGGGCCGTCTCCCTGCCCCAGGAGGTGAAGACCTCGTCGGCATCGTGCTCCCCATCGTGGTGATGGTGATGATGGTGTTCGTGGTCATGATGATGGTGATGCTCGTGCTCGTGCTCATCGCCGTCATCGTCACCATCGTCATGGTCGTGGTGATGGTGTTCGTGTTCATCGTCATCATCGTGGTCATGGTGGTGATACTCATGCTCATGCTCATGGTCATGATGATGGTGATGGTGGTGCTCGTGCTCATCCTCGTCTTCGTCATCGTCATCCTCGGGGATTTCCGCGGTGAGCAGGGCCTGCTGCCAGTTTTCACTCTGCCGGGCAGCGGCGAGGATCTGCTTCCCGTCCAGCTCGTCCCAGGGGGTGGTGACGATGGCGGCGTCGGGGTGGATTTCCCGCAGGAGGGCGAGGGTGGCTTCCAGCTTTTCCGGGGCCATGTCCTGGGTGCGGCTGAGGACGATGAGGTCCGCCGCTTCCACCTGGTCCTTGTAAAACTCCCCGAAATTCTTCAGGTACATTTTGGCCCGCAGGGCATCCGCCACGGTGATCTTGCTGCCGGGCTTCCAGTCATCCCTGTCCAGCTTGCGCACGGCGGCGTCCACATCGCTGAGCTTGCCCACGCCGCTGGGCTCGATGAGGATGCGGTCCGGGTGGAAGCGCTCCATGACCTCCCCCAGGGACTTTGAGAAATCCCCCACCAGGCTGCAGCAGATGCAGCCGGAATTCATCTCCGTGATCTCCAGCCCCGCCTCCTGCAAAAAGCCGCCGTCGATGCCGATCTCGCCGAATTCGTTTTCGATGAGGACGATTTGCTCCCCGGCGAAGGCCTCCTTCACCAGCTTCTTGATGAGGGTGGTCTTCCCCGCTCCCAGAAAGCCAGAGATAATGTCAATTTCCGTCATTTGTATCACTCCCGGTTTTTTGGCCCGCCCCGGCGGGCGATTTTTCTGATTTAAATATTATACTCCTCTCTTCGGTTTTAGGCAACTCTTTTCCCGGGAAAACTGTGGGGGCGGGGACCGTCTCACGGCTCCCCGCCCCCGCAGGTATTAAAAGCCCAGGGTCTCCCCCAGCCCGTCCATGGCGGTGCCCGCCAGCTTCAGCAGCCGGGAGAAGCGGCGGCTGTACTTGTGCCGGCGGGGCATGAAGCAAAGCCCCACGGCTGCCCCCAGGGCCACCCCCGCCCCCATGCCCTTGAGAAAATTCATCCGATTCATGAATCATCCTTCTTTCTGAATGGTATGCAAGGGTAGTATTTCCGGCATTGGCCGTTTTTTCTCCGCCGGTTTTTTCCAATGCTTGAAATAACTTGAAATAAAACAAAGAATATATTATGATGATAAGGAATGATGATAAGGAATCCATGAACAGGAGGAAGAAAGGCATGAAAAGAAGACCCCTGCTTTCCATTCTGCTGGCCGTGCTGGCGGCAGCGGCTCTCTGTTATGCGGCCTATCGTTACCGGGAGCAGCTTCGGGCGGGATATGTGAAGCTTATGAACCTTCTCGGCAGGCTGGCCGGTCAGATATGCCTCTTCTTCGACCGGCTGCGCAGCGCTGCCACCGCCGGGGCTGCGGCGGCCTGCTGCGGGGACGAGATCGACGACTATGAGATGTTCTGAGACATGAAGATGAAATCGTCCATCCGAAAGCGCTATCTGCGTTTTCTGCTTCCAGGTATCGGGCTGCTGCTGGCGCTGGCCTTTCTGCTGCTCCTTTTCAGCGGCTTCGGCTTCCGCTGCTGGTTCCGGAAGCCGGAGGCACTGGGCGAGCTCCGGGCAGATGAGCTCCGGGGGAAATATGTCACCGTTCCCGTATCGGAGCTGGGGGACAGCTTTTTGGTCTTCGGCTATCAGGACGACAGCGGGAGCACCGTGGTGCGGGAGCAATACTGCCTCTATCTGGTGGACGGGCAGTACCTTATCGTCCGGGTGACGGAAAAGGACATCCCCAAGCTGACCCGCTGGGAGAACGCGGAGGACCTGGTGACCTCCGGCAAGGTGGGAAGCCTTTTGGAGGTGAACTTCGGCAGCTTCACCGGCACGGTAAACCGCATGAAGGACGCGGAGGTGCTGGGGCGGCTGCGGAGCTGGCTCACCGCCCACCAGCTCAGCGGCGGGACGGACAATTACAGCGGCGCGGACATCTCCGGCTATGAGGGCGCCGCCGGGGGGGACTACACCGCCTATCTGGACGCGGCAATCCTGCCCCTGGTGCTGGAAATTGGGTACCTTGGGACCCGCAGCGCCGGGACAGTGACCCTGCTCACCATCCTGGCCCTGGTGCTGGTGCTGCTGGCGATCCTCCTGGGGGTGAGCATCCTCCTGGGCCTGTGGGAAAAGCCCGCGAAAGCCGCTGTCCGGGAATATGGCCTCAAGCGCCTTGCCGGGGACTATGACCTGGCCGGGATTGCGGGGGACAGCCTGCGCATCGGCAACGACTTCCTCTGGGTCTTCGGGACGCTCACCACCCACATTTATGAGATACGGGAGCTGGTGTGGCTCTATCCCCGCAGCCGACGGCTGGAGGGGGGCAAAAAGCGGTGGAGCCTCGTCCTCAAAACCGAACACGGGGAGGAGGACGCCGCCCCGCTGGACAGCGAATGGGCCGTGGAACAGGCCATCCAGACCGTCATCGCCCGGGGCTGGCCCATCACCGTGGGCTTTGACAAGGAAAAGCAGAGGCTGTATAAAAAGGACTTGGCCGCCTTCAAGGGCCGGGTGAGAAACGGAACGATATAGTGAAAATGTAGAAGCCGCGCAGAGCAAATGCTTTGCGCGGCTCCCTTTTTGCGGTGAATCCGGGCCGACCATGATTTGCGGCTACTCGCCGTATTTTTTCATCAAAAAGTTGCTGACAGTTTTCAAAAACACTTCAGCTTCCGAAGTAAGCTTTTCGGTATCTGCAACGGAACAAATAAAGAAGTCCTCATAGTCGCTCCGATTGCGGACAACAAATGCCATCAATATGGTTTTGCTCAACTCCTGCGGCAGAATATTTGTTTTCAGATACATCTCGGAAAAGCGGGAGATTACGCCGGAATGCTTTTTATAATCCTCCCCCATCCTCCCCCGTCAGAGCCAAAACCGCCCGCATGGAATGAAAGATGCAGTAATAACCGCGGTTGTTCGCAGAAGCGTAATCTCCAGCCTCCAAGTCGCGCTTTGCGGTTTTCAGCGCATCGGATGCCCGCTCCAGGCGATATTTTGAGAGCGCGACAAAGGGTGTATCAGGCACGGAAACGCACTCCCTCCCTGACAATGTTTTTATAGAAAGGGAAATAATCTGCGTTCTGCTGAAAATAGCTGCGATTTTCCACGATGGGAGAAATCACGATGCCGCTGCTTAAAAGCATGTCCGCCGCAACGCCGCTGATTTGCCATGTCTTCCCCGCGATATCCTCGCGGGAGGCATCCACCAAAACCATTACATCCAAATCGGAATCGTTCTCCGCATCGCCGCGCGCATATGAGCCAAACAGAATGGCTTCCATGGCGCTGTCAGGAAACAAGGGCCGCAAGCCCGTACAGAGTTCCTGCACAAGTCCGTTGACGAATTGCCGACTGCGCATCCCCGCCACCCCCTTCGTTGAATTATTCTTTCATTTATTACCACATTTCCGCACAAAAGAAAACCGGAAAGATGGCAGCAGGGCGCTACCAGCGCCCGGTTTCCAGATAATGAGCGGCGCGGGCATCGGCACTTTCCACCAGGGTCCTGTCAAAGCCCATCAGGGACAGCAGGAGGATGGCGTTGCGGGAGGTGGCGGGCCCGCTGCGGAGGCGGTAATCAAAGAGCAAATCCCGTTCCCCGGGGATTTCCGTGAAATGGTACAGACGGAAACGGTCCTTCAGCAGAGAGCACAGCTCGATATCATGGGTGGCGGCCAGGCAAAGAACGCCGGCCTCCGAAAAAGCCGCAAGCAAAGCACAGGAGGCGGCAATCCGTTCCACGGTGTTGGTGCCCCGCAGCACCTCATCCACAACGCAAAGCAGCGGGGTCGCCGACTCGGCGGCATCCAGGATTCGTTTCAGGGACCGGATATCCGCCATGTAATAGCTCTCTCCGGCAAGGAGGTCGTCCTGGATGGAGATGGAGGAATAGATGCGAAAGGCAGAGGCCCGGTAATGCGCCGCTGTCACCGTACAGATGCTTTGGGCCATGATGGCGGCCAGCGCCCCGGATTTGAGATAGGTGGTTTTTCCGGAGGCGTTGGAGCCGGTGATGAGCAGGGGTTTTTCGGTCAGAATATCATTGGGGACGGCATCCGGGAGCAGAGGATGGGTCACGGCCTCCGCCTCCATATAAGAGGGAGGATTCCCGGAAAAATCCAGCTCCGCCTCTGCAAAGCTGCCCAGACTCGCCCGATAGGAAGCGATGGCGACGGCGGCGTCCAGCTTTCCCAGGTACTCGTGAATGGTGAACACATCCTCAAAACAGCGGCCCAGCTTGTTTTTCAGGTATTCATAGGTGATGAGGTCAAGGAGGGTGGCCGAGGCCAGCATATCTCCCAGCGCACCGTCTGAAATGGTGGAAACCCCGCCCATGCGGAGGACGCCCCGCAGTCGGTACAGGCTTTTGTAGGCGGGGGTCAGGAGTCTGTCCAGCCCCGGGTCGCCCAGCTTCCGCAGTCGATGAAGGGCATAGACCATCGCCACCGAGTAATTCACCGTGTCGAATTGAAGCCCGGCCTTGCGCTTTCCCCATGCGTGGAGGGCGAAGTTGAGGCAGAGGACACAGAAAACCACCGGCAGGCAAAGCCGTATACCGAGAACTGCGCCCAGAACGGCGCCCAGCAGAAGCAGCAGCAGAATGAGATACAGCCGCAACAGCCCGGCGCCGTGCTGCTCCGGCGCAAAAGCCTTGCACAGGTCCGCCCGACGGGAACAGCCCAGCCTGGCCAGAATGAGCTCCACCCGGAGCCGACGGGCAGGGTCCTCCTCCGCAAAGTGAATGAGCGAAAGCCGTTCCTGCCAGGCTTGTCGCTCCAGCGCCGGGCTGCGGAGCTGATAGTAGAGATACTGCTCACCGGAGGTGCTGCGTCGGGGGTTGATGCGCCGAAAGAGACGGTCCATATCCAAATCACGCCAGGTGATGTCATCCAGAAGAAAACCGTCTCTCCCGGTTTTTCCCCGATAGTCGGCATAGAGGCGAATCAGCTCCATATCTCCGGCAAAGTAGTGGGCATCCGGCATCTTGCCCCAGGCATCGACCAGCCGTTGTTTCAGTCTTTTGTGCGGCATTTTTGCTCCCATTCCCTGAATCGGTGCCGGAGTCTCCTTCGGCCTGCGGCGTCAAATATCCCGATATTTTGCCATGAGGGCCTTGAAGAGCTCGGCAGTGGTGGGGGGCGTGTAGGTGATGGCGTTGGCCCCGGCCTCGACGGTGCGCTGGATTTTTTCATTCGTGTTGCCGCCGGAGGCGATGATGGGGACATTGGGGAATTCCGCCCGGATTCTTCGGACAATCTCCGGGGTCTCCGGGCCCCCCGCTACGTTGAGGATGGAGGCCCCGGCCTCCAGGCGGGCGCCGATGTTGGTGTCGGCGCTGACCACGGTGATGATGACGGGGATGTCCACGGCGGCGACCACCGCCATCAGGTTCAAATCGGTGACGGGGGCGTTGAGGATGACCCCCATGGCCCCCTGACTCTCCACATCCTTGGCGAGGCCCACCGTCCTCAGCCCCTTGGTGGTGCCGCCCCCCACCCCGGCAAAAACCGGGACATAGGCCCCCTTGATGATGGCGTCGCTGATGGCCTGCTGGGGGGTGAAGGGATAGACGGCGAAGACGGCGTCGGCATCGCAGTTGCGGATGATGGCCAAATCCGTGGTGAAGACGAAGGATTTCAGCTTTCGCCCGTTGACCACGATGCCGGAGGCGGAATGGGTGGCCTCCGGCATTTCCAAAATTCCGTGGCGAAGCTGGCTTTCCACGCGAGGGGGTGTTTTTTTGTTCTTGTCCAAGAGGCATCTCCTTTCCGTCGGGCATCCGCAGGGGCGGACGCGGGCATAAAATACTTTCATTGTATTTTATCAGGGAAATATGAACTGGGCGTGAATAGCGTGAAAAACAACCACCCCGAAGCACCTGCTTCGGGGTGGAGAGGACATTCCGCCGAATAAAGACGTATTTTATTGGATGACGGCGAGGAGATCGCCGGTGGCGACGGTGCTGCCCTTGGTGACGGCAACCTGCACCACCTTGCCCGCCTTGGGGGCGAGGATCTCGTTCTCCATCTTCATGGCCTCCAGCACCATGAGGTTCTGGCCCTCGGTGACGGTGTCCCCCGCCTTGACCAGCACGTTCAGGATGGTGCCGGGCATGGGGGAATTCACCGGCTCCCCGGCGGCGGCAGCCACGGGGGCGGCGGGAGCGGGAGCGGCCGCCGGAGCAGCCGCGGGGGCGGCGGCCACGGGGGCGGCCACTACCGGAGCGGGGGCCACATAGTCGTATTCCTTCACGACCTCGGCAACGCCCCGTTCCACTTCCACTTCATATACTCTGTCGTTCAGCGTGATTTTGTATTTCATTTCCCCTTGACCTCCTCAGTTACATCCCGGATGGACAGGAAACGCAGCTCTCCCAGGGGGATCTGCGAAGCATCGGCCACGATGGCCATGAGCAGAGCCGCCGTCTTGTCCGGCACATCATACCGGGCGACGGTGCCGGTGCTGAAGTCGGCAAGCTTGCCGGTGTGGGGGCGGAGCTCCGCCTGAAGGATCTTTCCGGCCACGGTCTCCCCTCCTTACATGGCCTCCACGCGGTAGGCCGCGCGGTTGGCCTCCTTCTCCTCCCGGGCGGCGAAGAACTTTTCCGCCACCTGGGGGAAGGAGATGTAGCTCAGCACATCCTCCTCGCTGCGGGCAGTCGCGCCCAGCTCGGCCTTTGTCTTCTCGAAGATGGGCGCCAGAGTGTCGGCATAGCGGCCCTCCATGGGCTTTTCGTCCCCCAGGACCCGCTGGATGAGAGCGGGGTCAATCTCGCCGGGGGCGCGGCCATATTCGCCGCGGATGTAGGCCTGGACCTCCTTGCCGATGTTCTTGTACTTGCCCATGAGGACGTTGGAAACCGCCTGCACGCCCACCATCTGGGACATGGGGGTGACCAGGGGCGGATAGCCCAGATCCTTGCGCACCAGAGGCGTTTCCGCCAGCACCTCGTCCAGCCGGTCCAGCGCCCCGGCCTGGTCCAGCTGGGACACCAGGTTGGAGAGCATGCCGCCGGGCACCTTGTAGTTGAGGGCGTCGGTATCCGTGCGCATGGAGACGGGCTTTAAGAGGCCGGAGGCAAGGCACTCGGCCTGATAGGGCTTGAAGTAGTTGTTGCAGGCCTTCAGCACCTCGGAGTCGAGGCCCGTCTCATAGCCCATCTGCCGGAGGGCATAGCTGAGGGTCTCGGTGGCGGCCTGGCTGGTGCCGCCGGAGAAGCTGCTGAGGGCGGTATCTACGATGTCCGCCCCGGCCTCCACGCCCTTGAGCAGGGTCATGAAGGCAAGGCCCGTGGTGCAGTGGGTGTGGATGACCACGGGGATATCCAGGCTGTCCTTGATGGCGGAGACCAGATCGTAGCACTCCTGGGGGGACATGACGCCGGCCATGTCCTTGATGCAGATGGTCTCAAAGCCCATCTCCTTCATTTCCCGGCAGATCTCCACATATTTTTTCAGAGTGTGCACAGGGCTGGTGGTGTAGCTGATGGCGCCGGAGGCGATGGCCCCCCGCTTCACCGTCTCCTCCACGGCCACGGTGAGGTTCCGAAGGTCGTTCAGCGCATCGAAGATGCGGATGACGTCGATACCGTTGGCAACGCTGCGCTCCACGAATTTGCGCACCACATCATCGGGATAGTGCTTGTAGCCCAGGAGATTCTGGCCCCGGAGCAGCATCTGCAGCTTCGTGTTGGGCATCTTCTCCTTGATTTTGCGCAGCCGCTCCCAGGGGTCTTCGTCCAGGAAGCGCATGCAGCTGTCAAAGGTCGCGCCGCCCCAGCACTCCACGGAATAGAAGCCCGCCTTGTCCAGCGTCTCCAGGATGGGCTCCATGACGCTGAAGGGCATCCGCGTGGCGATGAGGGACTGGTTCGCGTCCCGCAGGATGGTCTCGGTAAACTGTACTTTCTTCATTCTCTCACGCTCATTTTCATAAGAAATGGTTTTATACACACGGTTTTAATATTTTATCGGCTTTCACCGGTAAATGCAAGAGTAAATGTGCTTTTCACAGGGGCTTTTTGCTGATTTTTGCGAAGCGCCGGGGATACTTGGCGGGGGTGGGGGTCTCCTTCCGGATGACGGCCACCCGCCGGGGCACCTCCCCCAGGTCAAAATCCGCCGTGGATTCCAGGGTCCCGCCCAGGGTGTTCAGGGCGCTTGCGGCCTCCCGGAGCTCATCGTCGCTGTTCCTGGCCTTCATGGCATAAAATGCGCCCCCCACCCGGACAAAGGGGAGGCAGAGCTCGCTGAGCTGGTTCAGCCGGGCCACCGCCCGGGAGACGGCGGCATCATAACCCTCCCGCTCCCCCGCTTCGGCGATGAATTCCTCCGCCCGGCCATGGACGCAGCGGCAGCGCAGGTCCAGCTTTTCGCAGAGGGCGGAGAGGAAATCCACCCGCTTTTGCTGGGCATCCAGCAGGGTCAGCTCCATTTCCGGCACCGCAATCAGAAGCGGCAGGCCCGGAAAGCCCGCCCCGGTCCCCACGTCGATGACCCGTTTTCCCGGGAAATCCCCCAGGCGGAGAAGGCTCAGACTATCCAGAAAATGGCGGCGGGCGGTCTCCTCCGGCCCGGTGACGGCGGTGAGGTCCATCACGGCGTTTTGCCGGGCAAGGAAGCGCTCGTAGGCTTCAAAGCGCTCCAGGGCCTCCGGGGTCAGCGCCAGGCCCCAGGCATCGCAGCCCTCAAGCAGCACACTGCGTACGCTCATTTGGGAATGCGGTAAAAGAGCTTCCAGTTCTCCACCAGCTCCAGCACGCTGTAAGCCGTGAAACCATCCAGCTCCTTTTCATAGCAGAAGCCCACGCAGCCGCCCTCCCCATAGGTGGTGAAGAAAAGGACGGCCTCGGGCAGGACCTCCACGTTCAAAACCTCTCCCCCCGCCTCATAGTCCCCCAGCACGGGGGCAAGAAGGGCAGAGAGCGCCTCCGGGACGGGGACGGAAGCCCCATCCCGGAGGCAGACCGGGCTGCCGTCGGCGGCGCGGAGGAAGCTCTCCTCCGGCTCCTCCGCCAAAACGGCGGTCAGCGCCTGGATTTCATCGGGCTTTTCCAGGAACATGGCCCGCGCCTCCAGCATGGCGTCCTCATACCAGGCGGAGCCCCCGTCGTTCATGACGGAGACGCTTTGGCGCACCACGGCACGGACTCCCAGGGCCAGTGCGGCGGCCAGGAGCCCGAAAAGGACGATCTTCAGCGCGGTTTTCATCGCTCTTTACTTCTTTGCCAGGAGATCGCGGATCTCGGCGAGGAGCTCTTCGGTGGTGGGCTCCTTGGGCTTGGCGGCCTCTTCGGCGGCCTTGGCGGCGGCAGCGGCCTCCTCGGCGGCCTTCTTCTTCGCCTCCGCCTTCTCCCGGGCCTTGTTGAAGGCCTTGACGATGAGGAAGCAGATGAAGGCCACGATGACGAAGTCGATGATGGTGTTCAGGAAGGTGCCGAAGCCCAGGACGCTGGCCTCGGTGACCACGTTCCCCTCCGCGTCCAGCACCGCTTCCTTCAGGGTGATGTTCAGCGCGTCGGTAGCGTTGGAGCCCCCGAAAATCCAGCCGATGAAGGGCATGAGGACATTGTTCACCAGCGCCGTGGTAATCTTGCCGAAGGCCGTGGCGATGATGACGCCGATGGCCATGTCCAGCACGTTGCCCTTGCTGATGAAGGTCTTGAACTCCTGAAGCATTTTCTTCATGTGTCGTCTCTCCTTCTTACTGTTATTTGAAAATCAATGGTACGTCTTGGGGATGAGCCGGTCCTTGCCCCCCATGTAGGGGCGCAGAACCTCGGGGATGGTGACGCTGCCGTCCGCCTGGAGGTGATTCTCCAAAAAGGCGATGAGCATGCGGGGCGGGGCCACCACGGTATTGTTGAGGGTGTGGGCGAGGGTGAGCTTCCCGTCCTTCCCCCGGACGCGGATGCGCAGGCGGCGGGCCTGTGCGTCCCCCAGGTTGGAGCAGGAGCAGACCTCGAAATATTTCTGCTGCCGGGGGCTCCAGGCCTCGATGTCGCAGGATTTCACCTTCAGATCCGCCAGGTCGCCGGAGCAGCACTCCAGCTGCCGCACGGGGATCTCCATGCTGCGGAAGAGCTCCACGCTCCAGCGCCACATCTTCTCATACCAGGCCATGCTGTCCTCGGGGCGGCAGACCACGATCATCTCCTGCTTCTCAAACTGGTGGATGCGGTAGACCCCCCGCTCCTCGATGCCGTGGGCCCCCTTCTCCTTGCGGAAGCAGGGGCTGTAGCTGGTGAGGGTCTGGGGCAGACTGTCCTCCGGCAGAATCTGGTCGATGAACTTGCCGATCATGCTGTGTTCGCTGGTGCCGATGAGGTAGAGGTCCTCCCCCTCAATCTTGTACATCATGGCGTCCATGTCCGTCTGGCTCATGACGCCCTCCACCACCGCGCCGTGAATCATGAAGGGGGGGATGCAGAAGGTGAAGCCCCGGTCAATCATGAAATCCCGGGCATAGGCCAGCACCGCCTCGTGGAGCCGGGCGATGTCCCCCATGAGATAGTAGAAGCCGTTGCCGCTGACCCGGCCCGCCGCCTCCATGTCCACCCCATCGAAGGACTCCATAATCTCCGTGTGGTAGGGCACCTCGAAATCCGGCACCACCGGGTCGCCGAAGCGCTGAACTTCCACATTCTGGGAATCATCCTTCCCGATGGGGACGGAGGGGTCGATGATGTTGGGGATGACGAGCATGATCTTCCGCACCTGGGCCTCCAGCTCCGGCTCCTGGGCTTCCAGCTCCGCCAGGCGCTCCGCCTGGGCCTGGACCTCGGCCTTCACGGCCTCGGCCTCCTCCCGCTTTGCGGGGTCCTTTTTGGCCTGGCCCATGAGGACGCCGATCTGCTTGGAAAGGGCGTTGCGGTTGGCCCGGAGGCTGTCCGCTTCCGTCTTTACCGCCCGCAGCCGGGCATCCAGCTCGATGACCTCGTCCACGAGGGGGAGCTTCTCATCCTGGAACTTTTTGCGAATGTTTTCTTTGACCACATCCGGGTTTTCCCGAACAAACTTTATGTCAAGCATTTTCGCTTTCCTCCGTTTCTACATCGCCCAGAGGGCTGAGCGCGCGGATCAGGGCATCCAAATCCTCGTTGCCGTAGTACTCGATCTCCAGGCGCCCCTTTTTGGGGCCGGGAAGGATGCGCACCTTGCGGTTGAAGCCCCGGGTGAGGCGCTCCTCCAGCGCCCGGACATAGATGGTCTCGGGGCTGGGGGTGCGGGGCTTTGCCGGGGTGGTGAGCTGCTTCACCAGCGCCTCCGTCTGCCGGACGTTCAGGCCCTGGCGCAGCACCGCCTCCGCCGCGGCCTCCATGCGGGCCGCGTCTCCCAGGCCCAGCAGGGCGCGCCCGTGTCCGGCGCTGAGCCGCCCGTCCTCCAGCATGGCCTGCACGGATTCCGGCAGGCTCAGGAGGCGCAGGGCGTTGGTCAGGGCGGGACGGGAGCAGCCCACGCGCTCCGCGGCGGTCTCCTGCGTGTCCCCGAATTCCTCGATGAGACGGCGGAGACCCTTGGCCTGCTCCACGGGATTCAAGTCTTCCCGCTGGAGATTCTCCACCAGTGCCAGCACCATGGCATCCCGGTCGTCCGCCTCCAGGATACGGGCCGGGATTTCGGACACCCCCGCCTGCCGTGCGGCCCGCCAGCGGCGCTCCCCGGCGATGATCTGATAGTGCTCCCCGTCCAGGGGGCGGACAGTGATGGGCTGAATGACGCCGTGAGCGCGGATGGAATCCGCCAGCTCCTCCAGCTTCTCCCCGTCAAAGCTCTCCCGGGGCTGGGAGGAATTGGGCTCTACCTTACTGATGGGCAGCATCTTCAGGGCGCTGCTTTCCTCCACGGGACGACTGTCCCCGAAGAGCGCGTCCAGGCCGCTGCCAAGGCCCTTTTTTGCTTTAGCCAATGGTTTCACCTTCCTTTGCCCTTTTTGGGCTTGGGATTCTGCTTCAAGATCTCCTCCGCCAGCTTGCGATAAGCCCGCGCGCCCTTGGAGAAGCTGTCATACTTCGTGATGGGCTTTCCGTGGCTCGGCGCCTCGCTGAGACGGACATTTCGGGGAATGACGGTCTTGAAAATGTGCTCCTGTACATGCTTGTACACCGCATCCGCCACCTGGCCGCTCAGATTGGTGCGCCCGTCGTACATGGTGAGGACGACGCCCTCCACTCCCAGACCGGGGTTCAGCCCGGCGCGGACCATCTTCAGCGTCCCTGTCAGCTCGCTCAGGCCTTCCAGGGCCAGGTATTCGCATTGGACGGGGATCAGCACCGTGTCCGCCGCGCAGAGGGCGTTGAGGGTGAGCAGCTCCAGCAGGGCCGGGCAGTCGATGAGAATGAAGTCATACTTGTCCCGCAGAGGCGACAACGCCTCCCGCAGCACCGTTTCCCTGCCTTCATCCGATTCCGCCAGCTGAATGCCGGAGCCGAACAGGTCCTTGTTGCAGGGTATCAAATCGCAATAGGGCGTGTGTACGATGGCTTTTTCCGCGGGTACGCCCTCGATGAGAATATGGTAGGTATTCGGAACGGCATGATTTTTGTTCACGCCGAGACTGGCGGTGCTGTGGCCCTGGGGGTCGCAGTCCACCACCAGCGTGGGGCGTTTGGCCTCGGTAAAGACCGCGGCGAGATTGACGCAGGTCGTGGTCTTGCCGACGCCGCCCTTTTGGTTGAATAAGGCAATTACTTTACTCATAGTGTGGTTATTATAGACGCATTCCACTTGTTTTTCAATGGAGAAAGCAGAAAAAGATTGTTTCACGTGGAACAATCCGCCGGAATGTTCCACGTGAAACAATTGAAACCCAGTGAAATCAGGCGTATAATGACTTCCAAAAGGAGGGTTTGCCATGAAAGACACTGTTCAGAGCATTATGGAGCGGCGCAGCACCCGGCATTACACCGAGGAGCCGGTGACGGATGAAGAACTGAAAACCATCATTGACGCGGGCCTTTGGGCGCCCACGGCGCGGAATCGCCAGGAAGTCAAAATCACGGCGGTAACGGACCCTGCGTTTCGAGCGGCATTTCGGGAGGATTTCGAGAAAAACGACGGCCGTCCCCGCTTCAAGGGCTTCGACTTCGGCGCCCCGGTCTTTCTGTTCCTCTATGGGGACAGGGATTTCCCCTATACGGAGATGGACAGCGGCATCGCGGCGGAGAACATGGCTCTGGCAGCGGAAAGCCTGGGGCTGGGCACCGTCATCATCGGCTGCATCCGGGATTTTGTGCGATCAGAGGCCGGTAAGCCCTGGCGGGAAAAGCTGGGAATGGAGGAAAACGACCTCTTCACCTGCGGCCTGTGCATCGGGCACATCGCGGAGCCCACAAAGCCACAGGAGCGTAAGAAAGGCAGAGTAAAGTACATCCGTTAAAAGCGAAAAACAAATGAGACCGAGGCGAAACGCGGCCTCGGTCTCATTCTGTAATGCCTCTGCCTTATCCCTGTTCCTCGCCCAGATAACGGCGCAGCACCCGGCGGTTTTCCATCTCCAGCTCCTGAAGATGGGCCACGGCGGCCTGCTGGGACTCGGGAGAGGCAGCGGAAATGGCGTCTTTTGCGGCCTGCACCAGCGCGTCCGCCGTCACATGAGAGAGATCGATGGCATTTTCCCTGTCGATATAGCGGAGAAATGCCCGAACCTTGGGGTCATAGACAATGCCCAGCAGCGGAACGCCCCGTCCCGCGGCGAAAATCAGCCCGTGGAGGCGCATGGAGATGACACAGCGCATGGCTCCCAGCAGGTCGGAGAGCTGCTCTCCGGAATAGGGTTCCTCCAGCACCAGCGCCCGCTCCGTCATTTTGGCGGTCACCTGGCGGGCGGCGGCGATATCCTTGCCTTGGTCGATGGCGAGGAAAACGGGGGTCATGCCCTCATCCCGGCAGAGGCGGTCCGCGGCCTGGGCCAGCGCATCGGTCTTCTCCTCAAAACCCGGCCAGGGACGGAGGACGAAGCAGACATAGGGCTTTCCAGGCTCCAGCCCGGCGGAGCGGATTACACCCTCCGCGATGCTGCTATCATCCGGGCGGAGCGTGAGAGAGGGGTCGGCAGCCAGGATGACTTCCGGCCCGGAAACACCCAGGGCCCGCAGCTCCGAGAGGGAATCATTCTCCCGGAGGGTAATGACGTCCGCGCTGGCGGAGATGATACGGCCCGCCAGCGCCCGGTCCGCGGAATTGGTGACGGGACCGATGCCGCAGCCATACATGACCACGGGGACGCCAACCTTCTTTGCCCGCTTTAAGGTGTAGAGATAGAACCAGAGGCTTCGGCGGCTGGTGACATCCTGAATGAGGCTGCCGCCGCCGTTAAGATAGAGCCAACAGCGGCGGCTCAGCCGCCGGAAACCGGGGATGTCAAAGGTATGGATGGCCTGCACCCGGTGGGTGAGCCGCGTTTCCTTCGGATTTCGGGAGACGACGCAGATGGGGGCGTCGGGCGCCAGCTCCCGCAGCTCCTGCAGAATGGATTTCAGGATGGCCTCGTCCCCGGCGTTTCCCCGCCCATAGGCTCCGCAAACGGCGATGGTTTCCCGCTTGCTCTGCCGGGCCTTCCTTCGCCGCAGCACAGTCCGGTAAATTTCCATCTGGGTTTCCACGGTGGCACTGAGGGAGAACTGCCGGGCCACTTTTTCATAGAGGGCAGCGCCGAACCGCGCCCGAAGCCCTGCATCCAGCGCCAGGACGGAGAGGCAGTTACCCAGGGCCTCCGCATCCCCGGCGGGGAAAAGATAGCCGTTCACGCCGTGATCGATCAGTCTGGGAACGCCCCCCACCCGGGAGCTCACCGTGGCGCAACGCTGCCGGGCCCCTTCCGTCAGCGCGTAGGGAAAGGTCTCGCTGAGAGAGGTGAGGGTGTTGATGTCCAGGGCGGCATAAAAGCTGTCCGTATCCGCCTGCCAGCCGAGAAAATGCACGTCATCCCCGATGCCCAGCTCCCCGGCGAGGGCTTTCAGCTCCGATTCCTGAGGCCCGTCTCCGGCGATGAGGAGCCGCAGCATGGGAGCCTTCTCCCGGGCAAGGGCAAAGCCCCGCAGCAGGGTGGAGAGGTCCTTGACGGGGTTCAGCCGGGCGGCGATGCCCACATAAACGGCGTTCTCCTCCAGGGAAATTCCATTATTTTCCAAAAACTGACGGCGGCCCAAAGGAGGGGCGGCAGAATCCAGATCCACGCCGTTGTAAATGGTAAAGATGCGGCAGGGGTCAAAGCCCCGGGAGATGAGCAGCTCCGCCATGGAATCGCTGACGCCGGTGAGGTAGTCCAGCCGCCGGAGGGCGAAGCGGTTCATGCTCCCGAAGGTGAGGGCTGCGGCGGGGCGGCCCAGATAGTCCAGCCGGGGGTCGCTGTGGACGGTGGCGAGAAGGGGAAGGCCACAGTCCCGGAGCATCCAGGCCATGAAGTTGCCGCGGCTGCCGTGGCTGTGGATGAGGTCAAAGCCCTCCTTCGCCACCAGGTCGTGGAGGATGCGGCTGGTTTTCAGCAGGTTCATGCCCGGGATGATGCGGGTGTCGATGCCCATCTCCCGGGCATCGTGGGTGAACTCCGCCTCCATGAAGCAGACCATGACGATCTGTGCCTGTTTGCCGAGGGCAGAGAGCAGGCTCAGCACGTGGGTCTTGGCCCCCCCCACGTCGCCGCCGCTGATCAGGGTCAGAATTTTCATGCCGACGCCCCTTCCTCTTGCGTAGTTCGCTGAAATAGTGTACAATATTAAAACTGATTATACAACAAAACCCCTGCCCCGTAAAGCGGCAGTGTACGGAGCGCTTTTGCAAGTAAGGAGCATGAATATGGAGACGAAACCCAGACGCAAATGGAACATCGTGGACATCGTGATCATCGTCATCATCCTGGCGGCGGCCGCCTTTCTTGTGTTTAAGCTGGTGGTGTCGAAGGACGACGGCTCCGCGGGCGGAAGGCCCGGCACCGTCCGCTTCGTGATTGAGGTGGACGGCCTGCGCAGCGATTTGTACGAGGGCACCGCCGCGCTGATTCCCTGTCAGATGGCCGCCTCGGGGAATCTGGTGGAGGGGTATATCCTGGAAACCTGGTCAAATCCCGTGACCATGACCGCCATCAAGGCCAAGAGCCCGGTGAACGCCAGCCTGGAGCAGTACATGGAGCCGGAGGAGGGTGTGGATTATGTAAACGCCTACTACCTCTGCGAGGCCGACGTGGATTTGAACGACAACCTGAACCTCACCGGGAATCAGGAGATTCGCCTGGGCCGCAGCTACTATCTCAAGAGCGTCGACCTTGAGCTCAGCGGCACCATCATCTCCATGGAGAAATTCGAGAAATGACGAGGCTCTGGCTGGTGCGCCACGCCGAGGCGGAGGGAAACCTTTTCCGCCGCATCCACGGCGTCACCGACGCGCCCCTCACGGCCTTCGGGCAGCGGCAGCTCAGCTGTCTCGGGGCGCGGTTTGCCTCTGTGCCCCTGGAGGCGGTGTATGCCAGCGGCCTGACCCGGGCCAGAGAGACCGCCGCAGCCATCGCCGGGCCCCACGGGCTCAAGGTGCGGGTGCTGCCGGAGCTCCACGAGGTGGACATGGGGGAGTGGGAGGACCGGACCTGGGGGGAAGCCGCCCACAGCGCCCCGGAGCAGTATTATGCCCTGAATCAGGACCCGGAAAAGTTCACCGTCCCCGGCTGTGAGCGGTATGAGGATTCCCTTCGGCGCATCCTGGGGGCGGTGGCTGTGATTTCCCGGGAAAACCCGGAGGGCAGCGTTGCAGCCGTGGCCCACGGCTGCATCATCCGCCTGCTGCTGAACCACCTGCTGGGGAACGCCCCCTCCGAGATCGTGAAGGTGCCCCACGGGGACAACACCTGTGTTGCCGAGCTGCTCATCGACGGGGGGGAGATCACCGTCCTCCGCTATAATGACAATTCCCACCTCCCGGAGGAGCTGTCCGCCTTCGCGAGGGAGGACTGGTGGAAAAACGCCGACGGGAAGGACGGGCGGGACCTCCGCTTCCGGCCCTTCGACCCCTCCGGCCCCCTGGGGGGGCGGACCTACCTCCGCCGCTACCGGGAGACCTGGGTGGTCTCCCATGGGACGGAGCTGGGCTTCTCCGACATCTATCTGGAAAAGGCCAGGGCCAAGGCCGCCCGGGACCCCTCGACCCTGCTGGAGGTCCTTTCGGAGGACGTGCCCTGCGGGATGCTGGAGCTGAGCCCCGCCAAGGGGGAAGAGGAGGGGGCCGGACACGTCACCCTGCTGTTCCTGGAGGAGGATTACCGGGGCATGGGCCTGGGGGTGCAGCTCATCGGCCAGGCGGTGTCCCACTATCGGAAGCTGGGGCGGAGGTTTTTGCGCCTCAACGTCACGGAGACGAATTATAAGGCCATCCGCTTCTACGAGAAGTGGGGCTTTGAAAAAAAAGACACGGAGCCGGATGCTTTCGGCTTCAGCTATGTGATGGAGCGGCCCCTGTGAGCGGGGGCCGGGCTTTTTTGCCGGTGAGCCGCGCCGACATGGCCGCCCGGGGCTGGGAGAGCTATGATTTCCTCCTCATCACGGGGGACGCCTATGTGGACCACCCCTCCTTCGGCACCCCGGTCATCGCCCGGCTGCTGGAGAGCGCGGGCTACCGGGTGGCCATCCTCGCCCAGCCGGACTGGCACGATGCCGAGGCCATCCGGGCCATGGGGCGGCCGGAGCTGGGCTGCATGCTTTCCGCCGGGAACCTGGACAGCATGGTGGCCCACTATACTGCGGCGAAGCGCCGCCGGGGGGAGGATTATTACAGCCCCGGCAAGAGGGCCGGACTGCGCCCGGACCGGGCCACCATCGCCTATGCCGGGCGGGTGCGGGAGGCTTTTCCCGGCCTGCCCGTCGTCATCGGGGGGCTGGAGGCCTCCCTTCGCCGTTTCGCCCACTACGATTACTGGGACGACAAGGTGCGCCGCAGCGTCCTTTTCGATTCCGGGGCGGACCTCCTCACCTACGGGATGGGGGAGCGGGCCAGCCTGGAGATCGCCCGCCGCCTCGCCGCCGGGGATAAAGTGGGCGAGCTCACGGACATCCGAGGCACCGCCTGCCTCCGGAAGGAGCCGCTGTGCGATTACCCGGCGCTGACCCTTCCTTCCTTTGAGGAGGCGCGGGAGGACAAGCGGGCCTATGCCGAGGCCTGCCGCGTGGAGAACGAGGAGCACGACGCCATCCGGGGCCGGGGCCTCATCCAGGGCCACGGGGAGCGGTATCTCATCGTGAATCCCCCTGCCGCGCCCCTGGAGACGGAGGAGCTGGACGCCCTGGCGGAGCTCCCCTTCACCCGCCGCGCCCACCCCATGTACGACCCCCTGGGGGGCGTGCCGGGGCTGGAGGAGGTGCGCTTCAGCATCATCCACAACCGGGGCTGCTTCGGGGGCTGCAATTTCTGCTCCCTGGCATTCCACCAGGGCCGGGCAGTCACCGTCCGCAGTCACGAAAGCATCCTCCGGGAGGCCCGGGCCATGACCCGTGACCCGGATTTCAAGGGCTATATCCACGACGTTGGGGGGCCCACGGCGAATTTCCGGCACCCCAGCTGCGAAAAGCAGAAAACGGCGGGGCTCTGCGCCCACCGGAAATGCCTTGCGCCGGAGCCCTGCCCCCATCTGGACGCCGACCACTCGGACTATGTGAGCCTCCTCCGAAAGCTCCGGGCCATCCCCGGGGTGAAAAAGGTGTTCGTCCGCTCCGGCATCCGCTATGACTACGTCCTGGCGGGGGAGAACCGGGAATTCATGCGGGAGCTCACGAAATACCACGTCAGCGGGCGGCTGAAGGTGGCCCCGGAGCACTGCATCGACACGGTGCTGGACGCCATGGGGAAGCCCCATGCGGAGGTCTTTGAGCGCTTCTGCGAAAGCTATGCCGCCCTCAGCGGCCAGGCGGGGAAGGAGCAGTACCTCACCCCCTATCTCATGTCCTCCCACCCCGGGAGCACCCTGCGGGATGCGGTAAAGCTGGCCCTCTACTGCAAGGAGCGGGGCATCCGCCCGGAGCAGGTGCAGGATTTTTACCCCACCCCGGGCACCGTCTCCACCTGCATGTACTACACCGGCCTGGACCCCCGCACCATGGAGAAGATTTACGTTCCCCGGAGCTACCGGGAAAAGGAGCTGCAGAGGGCACTCCTGCAATGGTATGACCCCCAGAAGAAGCCCCTCGTGCTGGAGGCCCTGCGGAAGGCTCACCGGGAGGATCTCATCGGCTACGGCCCCGGCTGCCTCGTCCGCCCGGAGAGGGGGGAGGAGCCCCGACACTACGGGGACGGGAAGAAAAGCGGGAAAAAGCCCGGCCGGAGACCCGCCTCCGGCGGCGGACCCGGGAGCCTTCCGGGAACGAAGAAGCCGCCGGGAACGAAAAAAAAACAGCGGAAGAAGGAGGCCCTGACGTGGCCAGAGACATGACCGCCGGGAGCGAGACCCGGCACATTCTCACCTTTGCCCTGCCCATCATGGGCGGCCTGGTGCTCCAGCAGCTCTACAACACCGTGGACAGCGTGGTGGTGGGGCGGGTGCTGGGGGAGGCCGCCCTTTCCGCCGTAGGCACCTGCGCGGCCCTGACCATGCTGGTGGTGTCCTTCGCCACGGGCCTGTGCAACGGGGCGGGGGTGCTCTACGCCCAGCTCTTCGGGGCCAGGCGCTATGACGACCTGCGGCGAAGCCTCTCCACGGGGCTGCTGCTTCTGGGGGCGCTCAGCATTCTCATCTCCGCTCTCGCCATCGCCCTGACGGGGCCGCTGTTCCGGCTCCTGCGGGTGCCGGAGGAGGTGTGGGGGGATGCCCTGGGCTATTTCCGCATCTACTGTCTGGGCCTCATTTTCCAGTTCATTTACAATGTAGTCTCGGCGGCCCTCCGCAGCGTGGGGGACAGCCAGGCCACCCTCTGGTTCCTCCTGGTTTCCAGCGTGCTGAACATTCTGCTGGATATGCTCTTCGTCATCGCCCTCCGCTGGGGCGTGGCGGGCACCGCCATCGCCACGGTGCTGTGCCAGGCGGTCTGCGCCGTCATCAGCGTCGTGTATATGGTGAAGAAATACAGCTTCTACCGCTTCGGGAAGGGGCAGTTTGTCTATGAGGGGGAGAAGAGCCGCCTCATCCTCCGGCTGGGGGTGCCCACCATGATCCAGATGTGCATCGTCTCCGGGGGGAACGTGCTCATTCAGTCCGTGGTGAACAGCCTGGGCACCGCCGCCATCGCCGCCAACACCGCCGCCGGGCGTATCGAGGGCTACCTTTTCGTGCCCGCCCAGGGCCTCAACAACGGCATCAGCACCTTTGCCGGGCAGAACCTGGGGGCGGGGAAGCCGGAGCGGGTCCGCTCCGGGCGGCGGAAGGCCCGTGCCGTGCTGGTCCCCGTGGCCATTGGCATCGCCATCCTCCTGTTCCTCTTCGCGGGACAGCTCATCGCCCTCTTCGGCGTGGAGGGGGAGGCCCTGACCTATGGCATTCAGCATCTGCGCTTCATCGCCCCCTTCTTCGTGGTCTTCTGCCTGTATATGTCCAACGCCGGGGCCCTCACCGGAACCGGGGACGTGAAAATTACCTCCGTCATCACCCTCAGCGTCCTCTTCGTGCGGGTGGTGCTCACCTATCTCTTCCGCTTCACCTTTGACCTGGGCTTTGCCTCCCTCTACATCCCCAACCCCATCGGCTGGGGCCTGGGCATGGTGCTCTCCTTCCTGCGCTTCCGCAGCGGCATATGGGAGACCAAGGGCGTGGTGCGGCGGCTGGCGCCGAAAGAGGAGAGTGAGCCGTGACCGCCCTGCTGGTGGCCCTGGAATTCGCCGTGCTGGTGTTCCTGGGCATCCTCATCGTCCGTATCGGCCTGGTGGGCCCGGATTTCCGGGGCCAGATGGCAAAGTTCGTCACCAACGTCACCCTGCCCTGCATGATCGCCCGCTCCCTCTATGCCCAGACGGAGCGGTTTTCCGGTGTGGGGAAGGTGCTGATCCTGGCGGTGCTCACGGTGCTGCTTCTGCTCCTGGGGGGCCATGCGGTCTACCTCCTCTCGGGAAAAGGGGACCTGGGCCGTTCGGCCCGCTTCGCCACGGCCTTCGGCAACTTCACCTTCATGGGCTTTCCCGTGGTGGAAAGCCTCTATGGGGCCGACGGGCTCTTTGTCTTCACCCTCTTCACCATGCCGGTGCGGCTTATGTTCTACGCCTCCCCCGGCTTCCTCCTGCGCCCCGCCGGGACGGAAAGGAAGAAGCTGAAGCTCCGGGAGGTGCTGAAGCTCTTTCTCTCACCCCCCATCGTGGCGGTTTTTGTAGGCCTCATCCTCTATGCCCTGCATCTCCGGCCCCCGGAATTCCTGGACAAGGCGGTGCAGGCCGTGGGGGGCACCTCCTCCACCTTGGGGATGATCCTCGTGGGCATGGGCATGGCGGGCATCACGCCAAAAACCCTGTGGCAGCGGCGGCAGAGCCTGCTTATCGTGCTCTCCAAGGCCATCCTCTGCCCGGCCCTCATGCTGGGGCTGTTCCTCCTTTTCCCGCTGGACAGTGGGGTGAAGCTGCCCCTTTTCGTCTACGGCACGGTGCCGGTGCCCTCCCTCATCACCGCCTTTTCCTATAATGAGGGGCGCAGCCAGGAGGCCTGCGAGGACGCCTCCGCCGCCGTGCTGGTGAGCACCCTCCTCAGCGTCGCCACCCTGCCACTCTGGACAATGATCGGAGAGAAATTACTATAATATAAGGAAGCAAAACTATGTCGGATACCATCGCCGCCATCGCCACCGGGAACGGACGCACGGCCCTGGGGGTTCTGCGCCTCAGCGGGCCGGAGGCCGTCACCATTTCGGAAAAGGCGTTCCGTCCCGCCTTTGGGGAAAAACTCACGGACCATCCCCAGCGGAAGCTGGTGCTGGGGGACGCCCTGGACGAGGAGGGCCGGGTGCTGGACCAGGTGCTCTGCGCCTGGGCCCGAGGGCCCCACAGCTTCACCGGGGAGGACACGGCGGAATTCCAGTGCCACGGCAGCCCCGCGGCCATGCAGAGCCTGCTGCGGAGCCTTGTGCGCCGGGGGGCGCGGCCGGCGGGGCCGGGGGAATTCAGCCGCCGGGCCTTCCTCAATGGGCGCATGGACCTCACCCAGGCGGAGGCCATCATGGACCTCATCGACGCCGAGACGCCCATGGCCGCCCAAAATGCCGCCATGCAGCTCCACGGGGCCGTGACCCGGCGCACCGGGGAGGTCTATGACCTGCTGCTGGGGCTGGCGGCCCACTTCCAGGCGGTGGTGGACTACCCTGAGGAGGGGGTGGAGCCCCTGGAAGCGGCGGAGATTGCAGACGAGCTGGAGGCCGCCGGGGCGAAGCTGAAGCGGCTGCTGCGCTCCTTCGAGCGGGGGAAGCTGATGAAGGAGGGAGTGCCCTGCGCGATACTGGGCAGGCCCAACGCGGGGAAAAGCTCCCTTTTGAACGCGCTTCTGGGCTATGAGCGGGCCATCGTCACCCCGGAGGCGGGCACCACCCGGGACACGCTGGAGGAGACGGTCATCCTCGGCGGGGTGCCCCTGCGCCTCACGGACACGGCGGGCCTGCGGGAGACCGAGTCCCCGGCGGAGGCCGAGGGGGTGCGCCGCTCCCATGCCGCCGCCGCCCGTGCCCGGCTGGTGCTGGCGGTCTTTGACGGCTCCCGACCCCTGGGGCCGGAGGATGAGGCGGTCATCGCGGCATCAAGGCTGGCGCCCATGAGCATCGCCATCCTCAATAAAGCCGACCTGCCCCAAAGGGCGGAGCGGGACCGGCTCACGGAGGAGTTTCCCCTCCTCCTCTCCCTCTCGGCGAAAACCGGGGAGGGGCTGGAGGCGCTGGAGGCGGCTGCCGCCGGGCTCCTGGCGGAGGAGGACCCGGCCCCGGCGGGGGAGATACTCACCAACGAAAGACAGTATGACGCCATTTTCCGGGCCGACCGGGCGGTGACGCGGGCTTCCGACGCCCTGCGGGCGGGCACGACCCCGGACGCGGTGCTCACCGATGCGGAGGAGGCCCTTGCCGCCCTGGGGGAGCTCAGCGGGCGCACCCTGCGGGAGGATATCGTCGAGGCGGTCTTTTCCCGCTTCTGCGTGGGAAAATAGGGGAGGAAAGCTCATGAAAAAGGTCATTCTCAGCGCCGATGGGGACAAATCCCTCTATTCCGTGCCGGACAAGGTGGCAGAGCAGCTGAAGCGGTTCTGCCTGGAATTCGATTACTGGATGATGGACACCCCGGAGGGACAGCGGTATTGGAACGGCCAGGGCTACTGTTATACGGAGGCGGATTTCATCGACTGGCTGAACGAGGTTCGCTTCCCGGAGGAAACGTCCCGGAGGATTGCCGTCCTGGGGGATTTTGACAGCGCGATTCCGGAGGAATATCGGGACCTTCCCTACTTTAATTTCTAGGAGAGACACCATGAAGCTGTCCCTTGCCGTACCCGGGCGGACGGAGCTGGCCGGGAACCACACAGACCACCAGGGGGGCCGGGTGCTGGCCGCCGCCATCGGCCTCTCCATCCGGGCTGAGGCCGAGACCGCGGCAGAGCCCTGCGTTACCCTTCACTCCCGGGGCTATGCCTCGGCGGTCATTGATTTGCGGGAGCTGGGGCCTGAGAGCAGCGCCCCCGGCAGCACCGAGGCCCTGGCCCGGGGGACCCTGGAATACCTGAAAAACGCGGGCTATGCCCTGGGGGGCTTCCAGGCGGAGCTCCAGTCCCAGCTCCCGGCGGGGGCGGGGCTCAGCTCCTCGGCGGCCTTCGGGGTGCTGGTGGGAAGGCTTGTCAGCGAGCTCTTCAACGGCGGGGAGATACCCCCGCTCACCCTGGCCAAGGCCGCCCAATACGGGGAAAACGCCCACTTCGGCAAGCCCTGCGGACTCATGGACGAGTGCGCCTGCGCGCTCCCGGGGGTGAACCTGCTGGACTTTGTCGGGGAGACGCCGACGGTGACGCCGGTGCATACCGATATATTTAAGGAGGGCTGGCGGCTCCTGGCGGCGGACACCGGGGGCAGCCACCGGGATTTGACGGCGGAGTACGCCGCCATCCCGGCGGATATGCGCGCCGCGGCGGCCTTCTTCGGGCAGACGCGGCTGCGGGACGTGGCCCCGGCGGAATTTTATGCCGCCCTCCCGGCGCTGCGGCAGCGGCTGGGGGACCGGGTCACACTCCGGGCCCTGCACTTTTTTGAGGAAAACGAGCGGGTGCCGAAAATGGCGGAGGCCCTGGCGGCGGGGGATGTAAAAACTTACCTCCGGCACATGGACGCCTCCGGGCGCTCCAGCGCGGAGAATTTGCAGAACAGCTTTGCCCTCGCTTCCCCGGAGAATCAGCCCATCCCCCTGGCCCTGGCCCTATGCCGGAGCGCCCTTGAAGGAGAGGGGGCGGCAAGGGTCCACGGGGGCGGCTTCGCGGGCATGGTGCAGATTCTCGCCCCGGAGGAGCGGGTTTCCGCCCTGAAAGCGGCGCTGCGGCCGGTGTTCGGGGAGGACTGCCTGAGAGACCTCACGCCGGTTTAGCGCCCGGGTGAAATCCCTCATCCGCCCCTTCGGGGCACCTTCCCCCAGGGGAAGGCAGTCGCCTGCGGGCGGGGACGGGGGTTCCCTCATCCGCCCCTTCGGGGCACCTTCCCCCAGGGGAAGGCAGTCGCCTGCGGGCGGGGACGGGGGTTCCCTCATCCGCCCCTTCGGGGCAGCCGGGCGAGCAAGGAGCTCTCGCCCGGCAGACCCGGCGGGAGTTGCCGGGCCACCTTCCCCCAGGGGAAGGCAATCCGCTGCGGCGGGGAGGGGGGCGCGTCCCCCCTGGCTTCTCCCGGGAGAAGCTGTCAGCGGAGCTGACTGATGAGGGAAAGAAAGCACGGGGAGATGATTATCCATAAATAACCTAAGCAACAAAAGGCTGACACCCTTTTCCCAGGCCCTGCGCCGGAGCATGACAAGAGAAGAGCGCAGGCTCTGGTATGACTTCCTGAAAAAACTGCCTGTCACCGTTCATCGACAAAAGGTAATCGGCAGCTGTATTGTGGACTTTTATATCCATTCTGCGAAGCTGGTAATCGAACTGGACGGCGACCAACACGGAGAAACAGCGGGCCTTGCCAAGGATGCAAGACGGGACGCGTGGCTGCGGGAGAGAGGAATCACGGTGCTGCGGTATGCCAACGCAGATGTGACCAAATCCTTCGAGGGCGTTTGTCAGGACATTCTGCTGCATCTTCCGGAAGTGAAGGTGCAGGCATCCGCGTTTGAAGAATAGCCGGGGACGAGAGTCCCTCATCCGCCCCTACGGGGCAGCCGGGCGAGCAAGGAGCTCTCGCCCGGCAGACCCGGCGGGAGTTGCCGGGCCACCTTCCCCCAGGGGAAGGCAATCCGCTGCGGCGGGGACGGGGGTCTTTACGGGGAAATACAATTCCAAATCCATTTTTTGCGATTTTATGCTTGCCAAATGTGAACAAAACGTGTACAATTACCCCATATTTCCATTTTTCCCGGAAAAATATTCAAAAGAATACCGCAAAAAAGGAGAGAGGAAAGCATGACACTCAGTCAGTTTATCTCCGCACTGGATGACGTCGCCTGGGGCAGCGTAGTTCAATGTCTGCTGGTCGGCGTCGGCATCATCCTGACCATCGGCACCGGTTTTGTCCAGTTCCGCCACTTCGGCCATGCCATGAAGAACACCCTGGGCAAGGTCTTCAAGAAGCAGGAGAAGGCCGGCAAGGGCGAGGTCACCCCCCTGCAGGCCCTGACCACCGCTCTGGCCGCCACCGTGGGCACCGGCAACATCGCGGGCGTCACCACCGCCATCGTCATCGGCGGCCCCGGCGCCGTATTCTGGATGTGGCTCTGCGCCCTGGTGGGCATGTGCACCAAGTTTGCCGAGGTCACCCTGTCCGTCCACTTCCGTGAGCGCAACGACAAGGGCGACTGGGTCGGCGGACCCATGTACTACATCAAGAACGGCCTGGGCAAGGGCTACCGCTGGCTGGGCGTCCTCTTCTGCATCTTCGGCGCCCTGGCCGCCTTCGGCATCGGCAACGCCACCCAGATTCAGTCCATCGGCGAGGCCATCGGCTCGGCCATCAACGCCCTGGGCGGCAACGTGAACGCCGGCATGATTACCGTCGGCTCCTCCAGCTTCACCCTCTGCAACCTCATCGTGGGCATCGTGGTGGCCATCATCGTGGCCCTGGTGCTCTTCGGCGGCCTGAAGCGCATCGGCTCCGTCACCGAGCGCATCGTTCCCATCATGGCTGTGGTCTACATCATCTGCACCCTGATCGTCATCCTCGCCAATGCCCGCCACCTGGGCACTGTCTTTGGCATGATCTTCAAGGGCGCCTTCAACGCCGAGGCCGCGCTGGGCGGCGCTTTCGGCATCACCATCGCAACCAGCATCACCAAGGGCATCGCCCGCGGCTGCTTCTCCAATGAGGCGGGCCTTGGCTCTGCCCCCATCGCCCACGCCGCCACCAGCGAGACCAACCCCGTCAAGCAGGGCTTCTTCGGCGTGTTCGAGGTGTTCATGGATACCATCGTCATCTGCACCCTCACCGCCCTCACCGTCCTCTGCGGCTACTGCTCCATGGGCGTGGACATCGCCTGGGGTACCTCCGGCGGCGCGGCCCTCGTGTCGGCGGCCATCGGCAGCGTGCTGGGCGGCGGCCTCGGCAGTGTCATCCTGGCGCTGTGCCTGGCCCTCTTCGCCCTCTCCACCGTCCTGAGCTGGAGCCTCTACGGTACCCGCTGCTTCGAGTACCTCTTCGGCACCAAGGCCTCCATCGGTTACAAGATCGTCTTCGTGCTCTTCGCCATCGTGGGCGCCACCCTCTCCCTCAACGACGCCTGGAACCTGGCCGACGCCCTCAACGGCTTCATGGCCATCCCCAACCTCATCGCGGTGCTGAGCCTGTCCCCCATCGTCATCAAGCTCACCCGGGATTACTTTGCCGACAAGACCGGCCTCAAGGCATAAGCCTTTCGCAAACGCTTTACCGCCCCGCCGGGATTTCCCGGCGGGGTCTGTTTTCGGAAAAACCAAATCGCAAACCAGCGAAGCGTTTGTGATTTGGAAAGGACGATTCGCCGGAATCCTCCGGTTGCTGCCGCCCCGCGGCGGCAATCGGCATTCTGGCGGATAAGGACGCCCGGCGGGGTTTTCGTCTTGTCAAGCACATGAAGATATGGTATACTACATATAATAAGTGAACACAGGAGGAGGAGGTCCAATGAAGCTGCAGGAATCCGGCGAGATGTACCTGGAAACCATCCTGCTGCTGAGCATGCGGGGCGGCGAGGTGCGCAGCGTCGACGTCAGCGAGTATATGGGCTATTCCAAGCCCAGCGTCAGCCGCGCCGTGGGGCTTCTTAAAAGAGGCGGCTACCTCACCGTGGAGGAGGGCGGCCACCTCCAGCTCACGGAGCTGGGGCGGGCGCGTGCGGAAAAGGTCTATGAGCGGCACACGCTGCTGACCAGGGCCCTTGTGGCGCTGGGCGTCCCGGAGAAGACGGCGTCGGAGGACGCCTGCCGCATCGAGCACGTCATCAGCGACGAGACCATGGACGCGCTCAAAAAGAAGCTTCCGAGCCAGTGAAGGGAGGGGGGCGGACCGGGAACGGTCCGCCCCCCAATGTTACACTTGGGTTACACTTCGCCCAAACCTCTTGAAAAAAAAACGGGAGTGGGATATATTCACGGTACATTACAAGGGGTGCACGGCGCCTGCCGTGTTATCCGGATGACCGGTGACTGCGCGCAAGCGTTTTCACACCCGACGAATCCCTTTCATGTTGGGGGTTCGCGGAAAAATCTAAAAGGAGGAAACGAACATGAGAACTCTCAAGAAGTCCCTGTGCCTGGTTCTGGCGCTCGTCTTCGTGCTGGGTCTCTGCACCATCGGCGCTTCCGCGTATACCGATGACGCTCAGGTCGAGTATGACAGCGCTGTCACCGTGCTGACGGGGCTCGAGATCATCGACGGCTATGAGGATGGGTCCTTCAAGCCCTCCGCCAACGTCACCCGCGCCGAGGCGGCCGCCATGATCACCCGCATGATGCTGGGCCGGGGCAACGCCGACAAGCTGCCCGAGACCAGCGCCACCAAGTTCAGCGACGTAAGCGGCTGGTATGCCAAGTATGTCAGCTTCTGCGCGAGCCGCGGCATCATCGTCGGCACTACCGACACCACCTTTGAGCCCAACGGCCTCGTCACCGGCACGCAGCTGGCCACCATGCTGCTCCGCGCCCTCGGCTACGGCAAGATGGGCGAGTATGAAGGCGCCGGCTGGGATGTCAACGCTGTCTCCGACGCGCTGACCTACGGCCTGCTGGACGACAGCCAGGCTGCCGACTTCGCCGCCCCCGCCACCCGCGAGGAGTGCGCCCTGTACGTCTTCAATACCCTGGACGTCACCGAGGTCAAGTATGACGTCGACCTCAACGTCTATGAAGACCGCTCCGTGGGCGTCGGCGTTTTTGCCGTGCCCATGACCTTCGGCGACCAGATTTTCCAGCTCGTCGACGTCACCGCTCAGCTCACTGAGAACCAGGATACCGGCGCTGCCTATACCATCATCGGCGGCACCAACTACGCCGTGGAGACCGGCCTCGACCTGATTGCTCATGAAGTGAAGGTCTACTACAAGGGCGTTGCGAAGACCGACAAGGACGGCAACAACTACTTCGAGGCCTACATTGTTGAGGACAACTCCAAGCTTCTCGACAAGGGCAGCTACTACGGCGACATGTACAAGGCTCTGGTCGCCGCCAACAAGGCTAACGACGGCCTGAACCCCGATGCCATCCCCGTGTGGACCAACTACAGCCCCATCACCACCACCCTGGCCACCGGTCTGGGCACCTTCGCCGCCCTGAAGGGCGACTATGTCACCGGCGTTTCCCACAGCGCCCTGGATTATGACATCATCCTCTCCGGCGACGGCACCCCCATCGCCATCATGGACAGCGAGTTCGCCCTGGGCAAGGTCACCAACATTGTTGACGGTGAGATTACCCTGACTCCCGACTACTACGGCGGCGACTACAGCGTGGACAATGCCTATGAGGGCATCGCGAAGAACGACTACGTGGTTGTGCGTCCCGTGGGCGACATCTACTACATCGAAGCCACCTCCACCAAGACCGTGGACATCTTCGAGACCAGCGCCTTTGGTTACAACTACGCCTTCTTCGGCGGCCTGATGGCCTCCAGCGCCGTGAACCAGGCTGCCGTCACCGTGACCGGCTCCGATACCACGGCCATCGCTGTTGGCGACTCCGTCCTCTTCTATGTGGACCCCGACGGCGGCTACTTCAGCTACAAGATTCTCGAGAAGGGCTCCGACGCCGGCCTCGTCTTCGTCGTTGACGCGTGGTCGGTCACCGGCGCCGGCACCTACGGCAACACCACCACCAACTATGTGCAGTGTGTGGACGCCACCGGTGAGGAAGTCATCTACCCCGTCAACACCACCGTTTACGCCTACATCACCGCCAACCTTAACACCGTTCAGTCCGTTCGGGTGAACAGCAAGGGCTATGCCACCTTCACCGCGGCCGGCAAGGTCATCGCGAAGACCTCCGCAGCCTCCAGCCTGGCGGCCGACGGCGGCACCTACTATGTCACCGCCGACACCAAGGTCATCTATGTCAGCGGCAGCAAGTCCACTCTGGATGTCAGCGTGAAGAACAGCCTCAGCGGTATTGCCACCGGCACCAACCTCTATGTTGGGTCTTCTGCCACCGGCAACACCGGCGTCACCTACAACGCTGACGTCATCTGGCTCGTCGGCACGCCCACCGTTACCACTGCGGCCGGCAGCTACATCTACGTGAACTTCACTGATTGGTCCTCCTTCGGCATGGGCATCATGCCCTTCACCTCCGCCTCCGGCTACACTGACGTCTATGGCGACGGCACCACCGTTCCTTACTTCAGCCTGTACATTGACGGTGAGCAGAACTACAGCGCCAATGTGACTGCGGACGGGACCATCGTGTACAACAACAGCGGCAGCGATTTCATCAACCAGGGCCTCTATGAGTACAGCACCGATGAGGCCGGCGTGTACACCCTGGCTGCTGTCAATCCCCAGACCACTGCCAGCGGCACCAAGCAGATCAGAGTGACCCTGACTGCCGGTATGCTGAACGGCGGCAAGCTGTACATCAGCAGCACTCAGGATGCGACCGCTGTCGCCGATGGCGTCGCCATCTCCGCCAAGGTCGTGAACGTTTCCGGTGCGACGAACACCGCCGGCACCCGTTACCTGACCCTCGACACCCTCGATGATATCCAGGCCATCCTGGACAACGGCGGCTCTGTCGATGTCATGTACATGGCCACCCTCAGCAGCGGCAGCTGGCGTCCTGTGGGCACCATCTACGTTGTTGGCGCCACCGAGTAATTTCTCCGCTAAAAACAAAGGTTAGTTTCTAAGCTTCGTTTTCCATCCCCGGGCTTCGGCCCGGGGATGGTTTTTTTGCGCGGAGCAAGCGGGTCTGCGCCCGCCGGATTTGCAGCCTTTTCAAATGTAACCGTCCGATTATACTTCCTGTTCCTGGAAAAATTCAATTTACACCTCCGACAAAATTTCCTGATTATTCCAGACGTGAATAATCGAAATATTACAAAATCAATTTATTTCAATCTACGATAAATTTCTTTATACGATTCTTCTCATAGAAACAGGGGCGGGAGCCGCATTTTTCTGCGGCTCCCGCCCCTGTTTTGATTGCATCAAAGGCAACCCCCGGCTATGCCGGGGGGAATAAAGAGCTTCTAGCGAGGAGAGAAGTAGACAAGAAAAAAGCTCCCGGTTATAGTGGAAGTGGTTTGCCGACCACACAACAACCAT